>ERZ1026772.177-NODE-177-length-49309-cov-4.387826_pt1 | contig 49309 bp, 46 predicted proteins | sample MGYA00380124_ERZ1026772 | MGnify/ENA primary metagenome ERZ1026772 (study PRJEB33269, sample SAMEA4719760) | human gut metagenome | biome: human-associated habitat; feature: organic feature; material: feces | place: Cameroon | collected 2013-10 ...
TTGCCGAGCTGGACGCGGAAGGTGAACTGACCCGCATTTCTGAAAAATATTTTGGCAAGGATATTACCAAGGCGGAACAGTAAAGCGTTTATAAACTCAAAACGTCTCCCCTATCCATGGGGGAGACGTTTTTTGATGGAAGGATGGACAGAGAATCAGGGCTGCGGCATGGCGAGGTGTTTCGGGAGCACAAAGCCTTGGAAGCGCCAGATGGCAGGACGGTCAATTCTTGCGGCGCATCCCCGCCGGGAGCCAGGGCTCGCTGAAAGCGAACAGTTCGTCTACCAGCTGGCGAATCTCCCGCAGATCCAGCACGGCGGAGGTGAGCGGGTCGTAGCAGATCGCCTTGTAAATCAGTTCGCGGTCGCCCTCGAAGCAGGCGCGAACCGCCATTTCCTCGATCTGGCTGGAAAGATGCATCAGGGGGAGGAGTTCGTCGGGGATCGGCCCCACGTGAATGGGCTGCAGGCCGTTGCGGCTGGCCAGAACGGGCACTTCCACGCAGGCTCCCGCCGGCAGATTGTCGATCAGGCCGTAGTTGCGCACGTTGCCGTTGAAGGAGTACAGCTGGCCGTCCCCGAAGAGGGCGTTGAAAATGCTGGCGGCGTACTCGTTGCCGCGCTGGAGGTCGGCCGGTTCGTTGAGAAATTTTTCCAAATCGGTGTAGTAGTCTGCTTTCCGTTTTTCCCGGACTTCGATGGTGAAGTTGGTGCGGCCCGTGTTCCAGCTGGTGCCCCGGTAGCAGTATTTTTCCAGCAGGTCGTCCCGCTTGCGGAACCACGGGCTGTACTCGGAAAAATGTCCGCTGGATTCGGTCACATAATACCCCAGCGCCAGAAAGACCTCGTTGCGGACGATGTCCTCGTCATACACCGCCGGATCGTTCAGCGTGCGCTGCCGCAGGGCCGGGTACAGGTTTTCTCCGTTGTGGGTCAGCTTCAGATAATAGGCCAGATGATTGATGCCGGCGCAGGTGTATTCGATTTCATTCACAGGGATATTCAGAATTTTGCTGAATTTTTCAATGCCGTGCTGTACGCTGTGGCACAGGCCGGTGGTGAGTACCTCGGGCGCGGCCTCCTGCATGGCGCGGCAAAGCATGGCCATGGGGTTGGTGTAGTTCAGAAAGACCGCGTTGGGGCAGTAGCGCTGAACGTCCTTCAGCACGTCCAGCATGACGGGAACGGTGCGCAGAAAACGGAAAATGCCCGCAGGGTTCCGGGTGTCGCCCACATTGATCTTAACACCGTACTTTTCGCAGATTTCCAGATCACGCCGAAAAACCTCCAACGGCTGGGCCATCAGCATACTCAGCACGCCGTCCGCCCCGGGAAGCACCTCCGTGCGATCGGTGGTGCAGATCAGCTTGGCGGGGTAATGCCCTGCATCAATGATGTGCTGCACCGCACGGCGCGCGTATTCCAGCCCTTCGGGGTTGATGTCTACCAAAGCGATGGTTGCGTCAGCAAAGGCGGGAAAGGTGAGAATGTCCCGAACCAGATTGCGGGTGAAAACGTGGCTGCCCGCGCCGATGAGAACAAATTTCCTGGACATCTGTCGTTCCTCCTGTTCAAACGATGGAAAGCCTAGGGAAAGCCTAGAAAAATCCATGCTGTATCATTTGCACACACTGTAGCATGATGAAATAAAACTGTCAATGTGGCCAAATTCTCTCCAAAATAGAAGGGTGAAATTCGCTGTACACCAGAAATAAAACCGATTTGGCAAAAATGTGGTCAAATTCACCACGAGCAAAAGAAAAAGCCGAAAAAAACGTCCTTTTTCCGAACGATTGTCCTGCTGTGAATTTGACTATATTTACGAAAACGATTCGTCCGCCTATAATCGGGCCATAGCAAAACGCAACAGGAGTGAATGGAGAATGACGAACCGAATGGACAGCGCGGCCGCCTTGACGCCGCGCCGCCGGAAAAGCCAGCTTCACTGGCAGCTGCTTCTAATGGTGCTTCCGGCGCTGATCTATCTGCTGATTTTTCATTATAAGCCCATGTACGGCGTGGTGATCGCCTTCAAGAACTATAAATTCAAGCTGGGCATCCTGGGCAGCCCCTGGTGCGGGCTGGAGAATTTTCAGCGGCTGTTCAGCTCCTACTGGTTCCCGATCATTTTGAAGAATACGCTTACCATCAGCATTTTGTCGCTGGTGATGGGGTTCCCCATGCCCATCCTGCTGGCCCTGATGGTGAATGAGATCGAGCATGAAAAGATCAAGCGCACCTTCCAGACGATCTCCTATGCGCCCCATTTCATTTCCACCATCGTGGTATGCGGCATGGTGATCCTGTTCACCAATCCCAATTCGGGCATCATCAATAAGGCGCTGGGGCTGTTTGGGCTGGAGCCGGTGGCCTTTATGCAGAGCGCGCCCGCTTTCAAATGGGTATATGTCCTCAGCGGCATCTGGCAGTCCACGGGGTGGAGCTCCATCATTTACTTTGCGGCGCTGTCCGGCGTAGATAAATCCCTGCTGGAGGCGGCGGAGATCGACGGTGCGAACCGGCTGCAGAAGATTTTCTACATCAACCTTCCCGTGCTGGTGCCCACGATGCTGGTGTTGTTCATCCTGCAGTGCGGTTCCCTGCTGAACGTGGGGTACGAAAAGGTCTACGCCCTGCAGAACGCAACCAATCTGACGGGCTCCGAGGTCATCTCCACCTATGTGTATAAGGTCGGTATGGTGCAGAAGGACTTCGCATTCTCTACAGCTACGGGCCTGTTTAACTCTGCCGTCAACTGCGTCATTCTGGTGCTGGCCAATACGCTGTCCAAGTCGCTGGCCCATTCCAGTCTTTGGTAATGGAGGAAGAAAGAAACATGAACGTGAGCATCCATGCCGCAAGCCGGCGGAGCAAGCCCCGGCTTTCCCGGGGAGATCGGGTCTTCGTCTGGGTCAATTACGCGCTGCTGATTTTGATCACCATCGTGACCCTTTACCCGCTGCTGTTCGTCATCAGCGCGTCCATCAGCGACCCCAAGGCCGTAGCCAGCGGGAAAATGATCCTGCTGCCTATCGACCCCACGTTGGAGGCCTACCGCTTTATTTTCAACTATCAGGAGATCTGGACGGGCTATGCCAACACCATTTTCTACACCTTCTTTGGAACGCTCATCAATCTGGCGTTGACAGTTCCCGCGGCCTACGCCCTTTCCCGGAGAGACTGCCCCTGCAAGGGCTTCATCATGACGCTGTTTATGATCACCATGTATTTCGGCGGAGGGCTGATCCCCGGCTATCTGAACATCCGACAGCTGGGACTGCTGAACAGCCGGGCAGTGCTGCTGATCTGCGGCGCGGTCTCCACCTACAACCTGATCGTGGCGCGTACCTTCTTTGCCAATACCATTCCCTGGGAGCTGCATGAAGCGGCGTTTCTGGACGGATGCAGCGATTTCGGCATTCTGCGGCAGATCGTTCTGCCCCTGTCCTCGCCCATCATCGTGGTGCTGATCCTTTACTACGGCGTAGCCCATTGGAACAGCTATTTCAACGCCCTGATCTACCTGACCAGCCGGGAGAAATACCCGCTGCAGGTGTTCCTGCGGGAGATTCTGACGCTGGGGCAGTTCGTCAGCGACCAGCTGATGAACGCTGACAATCTGTCCCCGGACGCCATGCAGGAACTGATCAAGCAGGCGGACACAGCCAATATGATCAAGTACGCCGTTATTATCGTTTCCACCGTGCCCATGATGGTGATCTATCCGTGGGTGCAGAAGTACTTTGCCAAGGGGATCATGATCGGCTCTGTCAAAGGCTGAACGATCATAGAGAAAATCAACCATAAAGGAGGAACCCACCCCATGAAGAACCGCTTTTCCCGTTTCCTATCTCTGGCGCTGGCAGCGATGATGCTGCTGGCCATTGCGCCGGTGAGCGCGCTGGCGGACGAACCAGTCGTGCTGACCATGGCCGCCAAGAACTCACCCAGCGCCGCCGATTATCAGGATCGCGACATCGTTTCGGAAATTGAGAAACGCCTCGGCATCCATCTGGACATCACCTCTTATTCCACTGACGCATGGGAAACCCAGCTTTCCCTGATGATGGCTTCCGACGAGCTGCCGGACATTCTGGCCGAGCTGGACATGAGCCGCGCGGATGTGAACAAGTATGGTCAGGAAGGCTTCTTTCTGGATTTGAGCCAGTATTTGGACTATATGCCCAACTTCAAGGCCCGGCTGGAAAGCGACCCCATTCTGGACGCTTATTCCCGGGACGAGCATGGCGCGATCTACGGCATCTCCAAGACCCGCGACTCGCTGTGCAGCCGCGCCGTGTCCATGGCCTATCTGAACAAGAACTGGCTGAAGAATGTGGGCATGGAAGCCCCCACCACCACCGAAGAACTCTATCAGGTGCTGAAGGCCTTCAAGGAGCAGGACGCTAATGGCAACGGCAAGACCGATGACGAGATCCCGCTGTCCATCACCTTCGACGGCGGTTCCGGGGTGCGCGGCGAGTACGTGCTCCGTTCCGCGTTCGGCATCTATGGCTATAACAGCAACTATCAGCCCCAGCTGGACGAAAACGGCAAGGTGTATCTGGCCGAGACTACCGAGGGCTGGAAAGAATACGTGAAGTATATGAACCGGCTTTACACCGAGGGCCTGCTGGATCCTGACTGCTTCATCATGACCAACGATGAATATGTGGACAAGACGGCCTCCGACCGCATCGGCCTGTTCGCCAGCTGGAATACCCTGAACCGGGTCTTCGGCACCGACGATCTGAGCATTTACTTCGATTACATTTTCTTCACCGGCGTAACTTCCGACCTGACGGAAGAAGTGGTGTACCCCCTGTGGAACCCCGTGACCGCCACCTGCGTCACCGCCGTTTCCGCCGACACCGAGCATCCTGAGGACGTGGCCCGGATGCTGGACTACTTCTATACCGAGGACGGTATGGAGCTGGCGACCTACGGTACGCCCGGCAAAAACTGCAGTGTGATCGAGGGTTATATGGGCATCAAGACCTACGACTACACCGGCTATTGGGAGAACTCCGGCTACGAAAGCGCTAACGCCTATGTATCCAACGCCCTTCTGTTCAACAATATGTGCCAGTTTGTGCAGTACAGCCCTGCGCAGCGCGTGGTAGACGAAGCCACCGACGAGCAGCTGGATCAGATGCTGGCGGAGGATCAGAGTCAGGTGACCACCATCGACGCGTATAAGGAAAAGGCCCGCCGCGCCGTCAAGTGCTGCGACGACTTCCCGCTGCTGGTGTACACCGCCGACGAGACCGCCGAGCGTGCCAGCCTGCTGGCGGATATTCAGACCTATATCAAGACCATGAAGGCTCAGTTCATCATCGGCGAGACCGATATCGACAGCAACTGGGACACCTTCATCAACACCTTGAACGGAATGCGGCTGCAGCGTCTGCTGGAGATCGAACAGCAGGCCTACGATCGTTATGCCAAGAATCTGTAAGGAAACCGTGTTTCCCGCAGCGGGAGCGTCTGTGCGGCGCTCCCGCTTTGCGGCGTTTTTTTGCGGATAAAGGAAAAAGCTGATATAATATCAGCAGAATGAAATGGGCGGGGGAAACGCACATGCAACGGAAAAATCGGCTGATCTGGAATTTTTTGCTGGCCTACCTGACGGTATTGATCCCCATGCTGCTGGTCAGCTTTCTGGTATCGGGACAGACGATCCGCCGCATGGAGGAGAACTCCTATCACGCCATTCAGGATCGGGTGAATCGGGCCAGCAAGGATTTTGTAACGCTGCTGAGCCGCTACGAGGGAAGCAGCGCGGCGCTTTCGCGGGAGGAAGCGCTTATTGGGGAGTTCTGGACGCAGAATATCAAGCGCTATGACGCCATCCACACCCTGAAAAGTGTCGCCAATTTCGATACCAACGTGACCGCACTGTTCCTGACATCCCCGAACAACGATGTTTTTTCGTCTATGGGCTATTCCCGGATGGACACGTTTACCGGGCGCTTTTTGCAGCTCAAGGAGGAATCCGTCGTCCGGCTGACGGAGACGGTGCACAGCAGCAGCCGGCTGGCTGTGGCGTTGACCCGGAGGGATGATACGGAGCATTTTCTGCTGCTGCATTACCCGGCCACGGTGATGTATAAAACCAAAGGCACGGTGAACTACCTTTTCGGCCAGAATTTTGTCGCGCGGCAGCTCCGCAGCCTTTCCCCGGAAGCGCCTGCCTATATCCAGCTGCTTTTTTCAGACGGTTCCAGCCTTTGCTTCTATGAGCAGGATGAAAAAACGAATTTTCTGGACGCGCTCCCGTCGGAAGAAACCTTGCAGGGCTATACGGCCATCAACTGCCAGGTTCCGTATCTGGATATGACACTTTCCGTTTACTACAGCTCAGACGGGATGTACGAACCTATTCGGAAGGGCCTGACCGTCAATACAGTAGCGCTTTGCACGGGAATGCTGCTTTCTCTGCTGATCTCCCTGCTGCTCAGCGCCCGGAGGCTCAGGGGCATTCACCGCTTGGAAGAGATCGCCAGCGGCAAGCAGGTCACGTTCCGCTACAGCGATGAATTTTCATTGATCGGGAATCTGCTGAGCCATTCGGCGCTGGAGATCGATCGGCTCTCCTCCCATATCCAGACCGCTAACGACCGGCTTCGCCAGCAGACGGTGCAAATGGTGCTCAGCGGCGCGGCTTGGGATCGGGAAATGGCCAACCGGCTGCTGGCTCCCTACGATCTGGCCCTGAATGAAGAATTTTATTTTGTGGGCGTTCTGCGCCCCACACAGCCCTGCGGCGAAGAAGCCCTGACGGAGCAGCTTCGGGGCGAAATGGCCTACTGGGCGGAACTGCCCAATGGCCGCGCACTGGTATTCATGGGGGAATTGCCCAATCCTGACGAGGACGGCGCACAGCGGAAGATCATCGCCCGGCATTTCCGGCAGCTGCTGCAGGGCGGCGTGACCATCGGTCTCAGTCAGGCTTATCAGGAATTGAGCGCGGTGGATTTGGCGGTTCGCGAAGCTCTGGAAATGTCGGAACAGGAGCCGGAAAACGGAGAAGAAACCACCGTCCGCTGCTTCGAAGAATGGATGGGAAAGGAGGCACCGGTGCTGCAGCTGGATCAGGGACGGCTGCAAGCCTTCAAGAAGGCGCTGCGCGAACAGGATACGAACCGCGCTCTGCGACTGTTTGACGAAATGAACGGAGAGATTCTTTCTGCCCACAGCAGCGCCGCCAATCAGGCTTATCTGCGCTACTGCATCCTGCAAAGCGCCGTTAACGTCATGGAAGAGGATGCAGGGGAGGGGCTGCTGCATACATCCCTGCAGATCAACGTTCTGGACAACGCCGAATACACGCAGGGGGTCCATCAGCTGCTGCGCAGTCAGGAGACTTTGCTCAAACAGGAAAAAAGCGTGGATTTTTCCGGCATTCTGGACTATATTCAGGCTCATTACGCCGACCCCAATCTGTCCGCCATGGATGTGGCGGAATACGCCCACACCAGCAAGGCCCATCTGGGACGGCTGTTCAAGCTCAACACCGGCAAAACCTATATCGAGTATGTTTCCGAGCTTCGCCTGCAAAAGGCCTGCGAAATGCTGACAAAGACGCAGTTCCCGGTGACGGAGATCACCACCCGGGTCGGCTATACCGACCATTCCAGCTTCCACCGTAAATTCAAGGCCCAGTATGGCATCAGCGTAACGGAATATCGCAAGCAGTACGGGAAAGAAGGGTGAGCAAGAATGAAAAGCGGCGGGCAGACAAAGTCGCCGCTTGGCCTGTGACATCAGTAGTTCGAGAAAGCAGAAACGAAAGAAGCGCCAACTTGCATTGCATCAAAAAAATCCCCGTTCGAAAATTCGAACGGGGATTCTTTGGCAAAGGAAAAATTTACCGTTTGGGAAGCGAAGGTTCTTTTTCGGCACTTTCCACCCTTCCAGGGCAAAGCTCGATCGTTTGGTTTTGATACTGCCATTTAGTGACAAAGCAGCCGTAGCGGCGCAGAAGGCAGCTGCGCTGGGCAGGAGCGTCTGGCAGAGCTTCCCCCGCGTTCTCCATGGAGCGCAGGTCTTCCAACAGGTTCAGCAGACGAATGGGACAGCCCATGTCGGCCAGTTCGCATTCGTCGGTCAGCACCTCCAATGAATGGGTGCAGTAGGGAGGAATGCGCAGCAGCTCACCCGGCTTGGCAGTGACGGTTTCGTCCGGGGTCGTCAGGCGTACTTCTCCGCAGATGACCTGATACAGTTCCCAGTTGGGATGGGGCGCATTCCATTCCACCCGCAGCCCCTTGTGACCGACGATCCGCCAGACTTCGTACAGTCCGCCGGTTTCCCAACGGCCTACGACCTGACGGAGCACGGCCCCCGGCACTTGGAAGGTCGCCCACGCAAAGGACGGAGTGCGCACCTCTGGCACCTCGGAAAGCTCAGCAGCCCTTGCGGCGGGCTGCTTGCAGGGGAAGGAACCGTTCAGGCCGTTGAACATTTCGCAGAATGCCGGATCATCCCACACCTGCGGATACCATGCCGCGATACGGTTGCGGTTTTCCCGGCGCTGGTTCACGTCCATTCCCTGCAAAAAGACCCGCCAGACGGTCTTTTTCGCAGGAAAAGAAATACCGTGGGGGAGTCCGGGGGCAATGAAAGCCATGTCGCCCGCCTGCATGGGGACCCGCAGGCCGCGAATGGTGATTTCCACCGTTCCTTCCCGCAGGTAAAAGATTTCGCTGCCTACGTCGTGCTGGTGGTAGGGCTCGCTGTTGCCCTGCTTATACAGGCCGTCCCGTACTTCCAGCATGGCGTTGGGCCCCACCGGGTGGAGCAGACACACGGAAAGCTCGGTCTCGGTCTCCGTGCAGCTGAGCCAGTCCTCTTTTTCGGTGGGGCGGACCAGATAGCGACTTTTCATGGGGCATGTCTCCTTTGCGGACGATCAGTACAGCGTCGGCCAGAGCTTAAATTCCCAGACGATCTCACCATAGTCCTTTTTGTCGCTGACGCCGCCCTGTTCATCCAGCGTAAAGACACTCAAATGAGCTTGGGGCGTGCAGATTTCGCCCAGCGTGAACAGCACGTTTTCCTCCACGTAGACGCAGTTTCCGGCGCGGAACACCCGGCAGGGTTCGCAGCGGCGGTCGGCCTGCTTGGCCTCATAATCGGCCCGAACAGAGGCGGGCATTTCGTCCCACAGCGCCGCCTTGGCGTTGTACATGGCCGGACGAACGATCTCCTTGCCCACGAACGCATCAAAGCCGGTATATACGTTCATGAAGGTGATCTTTCCTTCGGCGTTCAGGTCGCATACCAGCGCCGTAGGCGTGGCGTAGGTCACTTCCTTGTGATGTTCCTCGTCGTGGAAAAGGTAGGACAGCGTATATTCGCTCACCTGCCGGGACCCGCTGACGCAGGTGCGCTCATGCCGGGCCGTTACGTCAAGGTAGGTGAACCGGCGTTCCAGCTTTTTGACCAGCATGGCGAAAATGCGGTTATTGCTGATTGTCCCGAAGGAAGGCAGGCTGAGGTTGGCTTCGCCGTCCGCAAACAGGCTCAGCAGTCCTTCGATATCCTGATTGATTACTGCGTCGAAGAGGTTTTCCATCGTTACGCTCGTCATCGCGCTCATCCTCCTGCTTATAGTGTGGGCCAGAGCCAGTGGTCAAACGAAGAGTCGCCCGCCAGACGCACGGCGATGATCTTGCCCTCATCGTTGTACTGATAGATTGCCATACCGGCGGAGGGGGTATTGGGGTTGCCGCCGCTGCGGTGGTTCATGTATTCCACCACCAAAAAATGGGGCGCTTCAAAGGCGGTGCAAAAGCGCAGCTCCGTGTTCTTGCCATCCTTGAACAGGCCGTTGAAGGTTTTGACCAGATCGGGCCCCTGATTGAAGCTGTAGGCCGTGCCCATGAAGTAGGCGTTGTGATCCAGAATCCGATCCAGAATGGGCTTGGAATCACCGGCCCACAGACACTTGAAGTACAGCTTTTCCAGCTCCGGCAGACTGTCAATCAGCGTCGGATCCTCGTTGAGCATGGCCGGACGGGTGATGTTGTGCCCGGCCACCCAGTGGGTGCTGTAGTAGACCCGCGCCGTCCTGATCTTGCCGTCCTCCATTTCGCACATGACGCTGACGGGAATGTGCAGCTCCTTGTGATAGTCGAACTCCGCGTCGTGGATCATGAAGTAGTACACGCCGTTGATGGCCAGATGCTTCTCGTCCGCACTGGGAACGGTTCCCCAGTACTCGAAGCGCAGGTCGTCCCGGTCGCGCATCCACAGGCGAACCTGCCGCAGATACCGTCCGAAAACGATGTTATTGCCGATTTGACCATAGCGGGGCACATTTACAGAAATCTGGCCGTCCGTGAACAGATTTTCAAAGGGAGCCGTGTCACCCTGCTGAATGTACCCGGTCAGGTCTTCAAACACTTTGGTCACGTCTGATAAATTCATATCGCTTGTTCACTCCTTTGTTTTTTCTTGGTTTTTCCGAAAAACAATGCGTTTGTACTCGTGGGAAAATGCGTTATAATAAATTATTATCACTGCGAAAGGGGACGGAGGTATGACCTTTCTTCATATTCGTTATTTCTGCATGGTTGCCGAGTGTCAGAGCATCAGCCGGGCGGCAAAGGCGCTGATCGTTTCCCAGCCTGCGCTGAGTAAGATGATCCGTTCCCTGGAAGACGAGCTGGGCGTTTCCCTGTTTCTGCGCGAGGGGCGGAAAATGATGCTCACCGCCGACGGACGCTTCTTTTACGAAAACGCCGTCAACAGCCTTGCCATTCTGGATAATGCGGTAAACGCGCTGACCAACCGCAGTCAGGTGAAGGAAATCCGCGTCTGCATCAATTCGGGCGACCTGTTCATGGAAGAAATGATCGCCGAATACCATCTACAGCACGAGGACATTTTCTTCCAAATCTTCGCGGAAGCGCAGGCGACGGAACCCCATCGCGGCGGCGCTTACGATCTGGCGGTCTATACCCGGGCGGAAAACCAGCCCCTTCCCGGCAACGTCCATCCGCTGCTGACGGAGAGCTTCGGACTGGCGATTCCCATTCGAGACCCCCTTTCCCAATGCCAAAGCATTGCGCTGGAGCAGGTGAAGGACAGGGCCTTTTTAGCCACAGACACCTACGGCCTCAATTACCAGCTCTGCCGGGAGCATGGCTTCACGCCCCGTCTGGTCATTGTGGGCCAAAACCTGCACGCCTACATGAAAATGCTGGAATACGAGACCGGCATCAGCATCGTGCCTGCCCTGACCTTTGGCAAATACCTGCCGAAGAACTGCCGCTATGTTCCCATCGAGAACTTTACCAAAACCCGCACCCTGGTGATCGAGGAGGCTAACACCTACTCCCGTGACCACGTGCGAGATTTCCTGAATTTCTGTCTGGAAAAAAGCGCGCAGCTTCAGCAGGCGGCCTCGTCGGAGACTGTTAATTGACCGCCGTCCACGCCGCCGCCTCCTCGTCGGTGGCCAGCAGAGAATGGGTAGCCGACAGGGCGTGATAGGTGCCCTTGTTGTAGTCGATCCCGCTGGCGGCGTAGTTGTAGCTCTGAATGGGCCGGTCTTTTTCCAGCCGCGGATTGGGGCGGGGGATGGCCGACAGCAGCGAGCGGGTGTAGGGATGGGCCGCGTGCTCGAAAACGTCCTCCGTCGTGCCCGCCTCCACCAGATGGCCCAGATGCAGCACGCCGATCGCGTCGGAAATATAGCGCACCATGGAAAGGTCATGGGCAATGAACAGAATGGCGCAGCCCGTTTCCTCCTGAATGTTTTTGAGCAGGTTGACCACCTGCGCCTGAATGGAAACGTCCAGCGCACTGATGGCCTCGTCGGCAATAATGAGCTCCGGCCTCATAATCAGGGCCCGGGCGATGCCCACGCGCTGACGCTGGCCGCCGGACAACTGGTGCGGATAGCGGTTGGCGTGTTCGACGGACAGCCCTACTTTTTTGAGCATGGCATAGACCATTTCCTGCCGTTCCGCTTTGGAGGCGGCCATGTGATGGATGTCAACGCCTTCGGCGATGATGTCCATCACTTTTTTGCGCGGATTCAGCGACGCCATGGGATCCTGAAAGATCATCTGCATTTTCTGGCGCAGCATGGTCTTCTGCTCCTTGGTCAGGTCGCCGGAAATATCCTCGCCCCGGAAGATGACCCGGCCTGCCGTGGGCTTGTACAGACGGATGATCGACCGGCCCGTGGTGGATTTGCCGCTGCCGCTTTCACCCACCAGACCGTAGATTTCGCCCTTGTGGATGGTGAAGGATACGTTGTCCACCGCCTTGACCGTAAAACTGCGGCTGATGGGAAAATATTGCTTTAAGCCCTGTACTTCCAGCAATGCTTCCTGTTCATTCGCCATGGTTGACCTCCTCCTTCATCTGATTGATGCGATCCTGCAGCGCCTGAGGCCGGTCGACCTTGGGCGCTTCGGGATGAAGCAGCCACGTGGCCGCGCTGTGGTGCTCGTTGATGGAAAACATGGGCGGCTCCTGCTCGAAGTCAATGCCCAATGCGTAAGGGTTACGGGGCGCGAAAGCGTCGCCCTTGGGCATTCGCAGCAGGTTGGGCGGCGAACCGGGAATGGTGTACAGTTTCGCCTTGGGATTCTCCATGTCCGGCACGGACAGGAGCAGCCCCCAGGTGTAGGGGTGGGCCGGTTCATAGAAAATATCGTCCGCCGTGCCCTTCTCCACCAGCTTGCCCGCGTACATGACCATGACCTTGTCAGCCACTCGGGCCACCACGCCCAGATCGTGGGTGATGTAAATGACCGTCAGATGGTTGCGCTTTTGAATATCGCGGATCAGGTCCAGAATTTTGGCCTGAACCGTCACGTCCAGCGCGGTAGTAGGCTCGTCGCAGATGAGCAGATCGGGTTCGCAGGCCAGCGCGATGGCAATGACCACCCGCTGCCGCATCCCGCCGGACAGCTGATGGGGATAGTTGTTATACCGTTCCGCCGCATTGGGAATGCCTACTTCTTCCAGTAGTTCAATGGAGCGCTTTTTGGCCTCCGCGTGGCTGGCCTTGCGGCGTTTGATGACGCTTTCGGCAATCTGCGCGCCGATGGTCATGGTGGGGTTCAGTGAGGTAAGGGGATCCTGAAAAACCAGCGCGATATGCCGACCGCGGATGCGCTTCTGCATGTCGCGATCCGACAGTTTCAGCAGATTTTCCGTGCGGTCTTCGCCGTTTTCAGCCCGGTAGGTGAATAGGATTTCGCCCCGGTCCACGATCTCGTTCTTGCTGCGAATGCCCAGAATGGACTTGACCGTGACGGACTTGCCGCTGCCGCTTTCGCCGACGATGGCGACCGTTTCGCCCCGCCGCAGCTCGAAATCGACCCCGCGGATGGCGTTCACCCGGCCGGCAAAGGTATTAAAGGAGATGGAAAGATCCTTGACACTGAGAACTACGTCGTTTTCCTGCATTTTCCTCTTCTCCTTTCTGCCTTACATGGAGCGCATCTGCGGGTCGATGGCGTCGCGCAGACCGTCGCCCAGCAGGTTGAAGGACAGCATCAGGATCGACAGCACCAGTGCGGGCAGCAGCACCTGCGCCGGGTACAGCATGGCCGACTTGTAGCCGTCGTTGATCAGCGTGCCCAGAGAAGCCATGGGGATGGGAACGCCCAGACCGATGAAGGCCAGAAACGCTTCAAAGAAAATGGCGTTGGGCACGGAAAGCATGAAGGTGATGATGATCTGCCCCATGGTGTTGGGCAGGATGTCCTTGAACAGAATGCTGCTCACCGGCGCGCCCAGCGTGCGGGAGGCCAGCACGTATTCCTCGCTTTTCAGCTTGAGCACCTGCGCGCGCACAATGCGGCTCATGTTGACCCAGCCTGTCATGGCCAGCGCCAGACAGATGGCCGGAATGCCGGGCTCCAGCACCAGAAGCAGGAGCATCATGATGATCAGATTGGGAATGCTGGTCAGCACCTCCACAAAGCGCTGCATCACAAAGTCCACCTTGCCGCCCAGATATCCGGCGATCATGCCGTAGGTAGCGCCGATGACCACGTCCAGCACCACGGCCAGCACGGCGATCAGCAGTGAAATGCGGGTGCCTTCCCAGACGCGGGTCCAGATGTCACGGCCCAGCGCGTCGGTGCCGAAATAGTGGTATTGATCCTTCACGCCCTTGCTGGCGTAAACGTCCACGCCCTTGCGGGTGCCGTCGAAGATGCCCAGCTTTTCCAGCCCGGGAATGCGCATGGGCAGGTTGGTGGTCTCGGAATGAACCTCTTTATAGGTGTAGGGGCTGACCATCGGCGCAAAAATGGCAAAGCCGACGATGATCAGAATGCACACCAGACCGATGCAGGCGCCTTTGTTGGAAAACAGCGTCAGCAGAATTTCCTTGGCATAGGAATGGCCGGCGTAGTTCTCGTCCAGACTGCTCTCCGCCTTGTAGCCGATCAGCTTTTTTTCCTCGGGGGACAGATGCGTTTGCATACTCGTCACTCTCCTTTGGCGACCCGGATGCGGGGATCGATCAGTCCGTAGAGGATATCCACCACCAGCATCACGAGGATGTACAGCGCGCAGTAGATGAAGGACAGCGCGAAGGTCACGTTGTAGTCGTTTTCCTGAATGGCGGTGATCAGAAGGCCGCCGATGCCAGGCACGGAGAAGGCTTTCTCCACCACCAGACTGCCGGTCAGCACGTTGACCACGCTGGGGCCGATGACGGTGATCACGCCCGTCAGAACGTTGCGCAGCACGTGCTTGATGACCAACGCCAGCTTGCCTACGCCCTTGACCTTGGCAAGGGTCACGTAGTTCTGGTTCAGCACGTCGATAATCTCGCTGCGCGTATATCGGGCTACGCTGGCCATGGGCGACACCGCCAGCGTAAGGGCAGGCAGAATAGCGGACGCCAGCGGCGTTTTCGCATTATAAAGGAAGGGAAGCAGCTTCCACTGGAAGCCGACGAAATAGGCCAGCAGCAGTGCGAATACGAACGCTGGAAGGCTCACACCCAGAATGGCGATGGCCGAGGTGATGGTATCCCAAATGCTGTTGTGGTTGAAGCCGGCCACAATGCCCAGCACCAGTCCCAAAATGACGCCGAACACGATCGCCATCAGGCCGATGCGGATGGTGATGGGGAAGCGCTTGGCCAGCAGATTGGAGATGGGCAGGTTTTGCTGAATGTTGTAGGAAACGCCAAAATCCCCATGGAGGATGTTGGAGATGTACTTGACATAGCGGGTCAGAAAGGGCTGATCCAGCCCATATTTGGCCTCGATATTGGCACGCTGCTCCGCCGTCAGTTCGGGATTGTTGAACGGCGAGCCGGGCAATAGCTCCATGAGCAGGAACAGGATAAACAGCACTGCCAACAGGGTCGCCACAGCCGTTAACAAGCGCTTGGCAATATATTTTTTCACACGTTGCGCCCCTTTCCAAATAGCCGCCGCCGGGGAAACCCGTGCGGCGGCGTATTATCGATTCCCGGGGATAGCAGCCAAATGCGTCTGTTACGCACCGGGCTTGTTCCTCCGCTCCTCCGACCAGAAGGAGCGGAGGAAGAAAGCATTCTTTGTTACTCGGCGATATCCGCGAACATGAAGTCCCAGGAAATGCCGATCAGGTTATGATAGTAGTTGCTGACGGTCGGACGAATCAGCAGGCAGTCCGCGGTGCGGTACACGGGGATGGCCACGGCCGCGCGCTGCGCCATTTCTTCCAAATCCAGGCAGTTGTTCCAGATCACGTCGGAGTCAGTTTCTTCCAGCGTCGCGTTGTACAGCGCGTCGTATTCCTCGTTGGAATATCCGGCGTAGTTCAGGCTCTGGCCGGTGGTGTACTGGCCCAGCTTGGCAAGCACGTTGGGCACGGAGGAGCCGGTGCGGTGCAGACCCAGCTGGAACTTGCCGTTTTCCATTTCGTCCAGACGCTGCGCCTTGGGCATGATCTTCAGGTTCAGGCTGAGGCCGGGGCAGGTGCTTTCCACTTCGGACTGGATGAAGGCCGCCACGCTCTGGGCGCTTTCACTGTCTTCCACGGTGAAGTCCAGAGACAGGCTGTCCACGCCCAGCTCGGCCTTGGCCTTTTCCCAGTACTCCTTGGCCGCTTCCTTGTCGCAGCTCCAGAAGTCAGGCCGCACGGAGTTGAATTCGTTGCCGTCCTTGTCGAAGAACACATCGGAGTAGTTGCAGTCGTACTTGGCCAGAGAGCCGTCGCACAGGATGTTGTTGACCAGCGCTTCACGGTCGATGGAGAAGCCGATGGCGTACAGCAGGTTCTGATTGCTGACGGTCTCATCCTTGAAGTTGGGCACCACGTACCAGCTGAAGGTGGTGGGGGCATTGTAGAAGGCGTCGGAGTCGCGGTACATATCCACCACGTCGCTGCTCAGAATGACGAAGTCAGCCTGATCGCTTTCGTAGGCCATGATGCCGGTCTGGGTGTCCTTGATGACCTGATACTCGATGGTATCGATCTTGATGTTTTCAGCGTTCCAGTAGTCTTCGTTCTTCGTCAGCGTCCAGGTCAGGTCGCCGGCGGTCCAGTTTTCCAGCTTGTACGCGCCGCAGGTCAGCAGGGTGTCGCTGGACAGGGCATACTGATCGCCGCAGCTTTCCACGAACTTCTGGTTCAGCGGGCCGAAGGCGCAGTCGCTCAGGTAATGGATCAGCCAGTCGCAGGGAGCGGTCAGTTCCACCACCAGCGTCTTGTCATCCACGGCGGTGATGCCCAGCGTGGTGTAGTCCGCTTCGCCCTTGTTGATCTCTTTCAGGTTCTTCAGGGGCAGATAGTTGAAAAGGAACGTATGCTCGAAACCGCCTTCGGGGTTCACTACGCGCTTCCACGCATATTCAAAGTCGGCGGCGGTTACGGGATCGCCGTTGCTCCATTTGGAGTCGCGCAGGTGGAAGGTGTAGGTAAGACCATCCTCGGATACTTCGTAGCTCTCGGCCAACGCGGGCTGGGGCTGACTGTTTTCATCCAGACGGAAGAGGCTGTCCACCAGCAGGGACATAATGCTGGTCGTATAACCGTCGCCGGTATTACCGCTGTCCATGGTGTCCAGTTCAACGTTCTGGGTCAGTCGCAGGGTCTTGCCCTCGGCAACGGCCTGCGTGCATACGGCCATAACCAATACGAGGGTCAGCGCCAGGATCCGGGAAAGCTTGTGTTTCATGCAAATCATCCTTCCTGTATATCGTACTCATCCGGGCCGTTTTCCCTCGCCGGTCGGGATGATGGTGACTATTATATGCATACTCGGCTAAAAAAGCCAATACCATTTTAGTCGTATTTTCCGTACCATTTTGGTATTGTTTTCGGTTGTTCTTTTGTTGTTTTGATTTTTGAAAAAACGTCTCTTTTTGTTGCAAATCAATCGCTTGGAGGCCTATGACCGTCTCTTGCCTTTTTCTTTTTGCCGTGCTACGATAATACAGTTGCCGCCTGAAGGCAACCAAAAGGAGCGTGTATTTATGCAAGAGGTATACGAATTTCTGAAAGCCTGCAAGACCTATTATCTGGCGACCTGCGAAGGAGATCAGCCCCGCGTCCGGCCTTTCGGCACGGTGGATATTTTCGAGGGCCGTCTATACATCCAGACGGGGCTTGTCAAAGACGTGGCCAAGCAGATGCTGGCACATCCCAAAGTAGAGCTCTGCGCCTGTCAGGATGGCCGCTGGCTGCGGGTGAGCGCCGAAGCGGTGCTGGATCCCCGCCGTGAGGCCAAGGTGCATATGTTGGATCAGTATCCTCATCTGAAAGCCCGCTATGATCCCGACGACGAAAACACCGCTGTGTTTTATCTGCAAAACGCGACCGCAACGTTTTCCTCCTTTACCGAACCGCCCCGGACCGTTCGGTTTTGAGACGGCGGACGAAAAGAAAACCCTTTCCGAATACAGGCTGCGTTCGGAAAGGGTTCTCTTGTAAGCCAAACAAATCCGTACGAAAAGAGTTCTTTTCCTCTTGACAGAAAAAAGGATTCTGCTAAAATACCAGATGTTCGTCGGAGGGCGAATCGTTCAGAGAAACGATGGGCCGGACAAGGTGCAGACGGAAACGTCTGTTATTTGTCCGGCTTTTTTGTGTGAAAAGGAGAGAGAAAGAATGGATTTGCTGAACGGAAAAATCAAACCCATGTATTTTCGCTACCTGTCCGCGGCGTTTGGCAGCGCCATGATCACCTCGGTGTATTCCATTGTAGATACGGCGGGCAGTATCACGGCCCGGAGAAACGGCGGCGCTGGCGGTCGTTGCGCCGGTGTGGAATATTATCTACAGTCTGGGGTTGCTGATGGGCATCGGCGGCAGCGTCATTTTCAGCACGAAGCGCGGCAGTGAAAAGAAGGACGGCGGCGAGAACCAGTGGCCCTGCTGGCATGGGCGGCTCTCCTGTGCTTTGAACGGCCGATTCTGACTTTCTTCGGCGCGAATGAATCGCTGCTGGCGTTGGCTCGGAAATACATGCGCCCTATTCAGTGGGTGTTCCCGCTGTTTCTGTTGAATCAGATGCTGGCGGCATTTCTGCGAAACGACGCCAATCCCGGCCTTGCCACGCTGGGTGTGCTGGCCGGCGGCGCGTTTAATATTTTTGGCGATTATTTTTTCGTATTTACCTGCCGGATGGGTATCTACGGCGCAGGGCTTGCAACAGCTATCGGCTCCGGGATTTCGTTTGTTGTGATGCTGACGCATTTTTTCAGCAGCAAAAATACGCTTCGACTGATGAAAGTGGAACGTCTGCCGCACAAGCTTCAGAAGATTTGTGTGACAGTTTTTTCTACCTTCTTTATCGACGTGGCCATGGGCATCCTGACGGTGCTTTTTAACCGTCAGATCATGAAATACCTCGGCACCAATGCGCTGGCGATTTATGGCCCGATCATTCAGGTCAGCGCCTTTGTTCAGTGCTGTGCGCACAGCGTCGGGCAGACGGCGCAGCCCATCATTTCCATGAACTTCGGTGCGGGCAAAGGCGGAAGAATCAGGGAGACCCTAGGCTGGCGCTGGGCACGACGGCGTTTTTCGGCCTGTTCTGGACGGCGCTCAGCATGGCGTGCCCGAATCTTTATATCCGTATTTTTATGGCACCGACGCAGCAAATTCTGGAAATGACGCTCGCCATCATTCGAACCTATGCATGGTCGTTCCTGCTGCTGCCTGTGAATATTTTCTCTACCTATTATTTTCAGGCGATCATGCGCCCCAAGGCGGCGTTTATCGTGTCGGCGGCGAGAGGACTGGTGATCAGCGGCGCGTTGATCCTGGGACTTCCAGCGCTGGCAGGCGCGGACTCCCTATGGTCTGCCATGCCCATAACAGAGCTGCTGGTGGTCGTTTATGCGGCGGGAGCCATGCGGAAGTATACGCGAATGTTGGCGGAGGAGAGGGCAAGCTGAAGGAAAATGCAGCCTGCAAGACCGCCTGGCAGATAAAAAAGAACCCGTTCGGAGAGCCGAACGGGTTCTTTGCAGTCTGGATTACTTCACGTTGGCATCGTAGAAGGCCTGATAGGCAGCTTCGTACTCGGTGCCGCCGCTGGCCAGCCACTTCTCTACGTACTCGTTCCAGAGGCCGTCGATGTTGGCGGGATCCTTTTCCATGATGATCTTGTTCCAGTATTCGGCACGCAGGGTGTTCAGCATGTTCTTTACCTGACTTTCGATCTCCAGAGAGGTGGTGTTGAGCAGAGAGGTCTCCGCAAACATGCCGCCGTACTTGAGGGCTTCGCGGGTGGTGAACTTGTTGCCGCTGGCGATGTCCTCGGTGCTGCAGTAGATAACGCGGTTGGCATAGGCTTCCTCGAAGGTGTCGTAGTCCTTGGCGGGAACATAGCCGTACACGGTCGTCATGAAGGAGTTCCACAAGGGAGAGATGGCCTGAGGATCGCCCCATTCCTTGGCGCAGCCTTCGGCGATGGGGGTGAACAGACCGTCCTCGGCCACGCCGTCTTCCGTCATGGTCACACCGGGGATACCGGCGACGCACAGGTCGCGGCCGGCGCGGCTGTTGACATACTCGAAGAAGTCAAGCGCGGCAACGGGATCGGTGCAGGTGGTGGGGATGAAGGCCAGCGTCCACATGGCGTTCCAGCCCAGACGGCCCACATGCTGATCCTTGTTCATCGGCTCGGCAAGGGAGATGTCCGCAGACTCGTTGATGGTCTTGAGGTTCTTTTCGATGCCGGGCAGCACGCCACAGGCAGCGTACCAGGAGAAGGCCTTGCCGGTAGCGGTGTACATATCGCGGTAGCTGTCGCCGATGGACAGGTAATCCTTATTGATCAGGTCTTCACGGTACAGGGTGTTGAGGAAGGTCAGGGCGTTCTTGGCGTTTTCGGTGCGGCTGCTTTCCATGACCACGCCGTCTTTCACCACGAAGCCGCGCTCGGAGGGATGCACGCTGCCGCAGCCGAACGCCGCGAACAGGGGCTGATACTGCTCAAAGTTGCCGTCGGTGCTGCTGCCGGCGAAGACGTACATGCCGTATTTTTCCTTCGCATAGCGGCCGACTTCCAGGAACTGCTCCGAAGTTTCGATGGAAGAAATGCCCATTTCATCCAAAATATCCTGACGGACGCACCAGACGAAGTCTTGACCATGATGCACGCCGGGCAGGAAGTAATGCTTGCCGTCAACGGCATAGGACGCGTACATATCGCTGTTGATGAGCTTGTAGGTGTAGGGATGCCGTTCGGGATCCACGATATCGTCCAGGCAGGTGACGAGGCCTTCCTGAGCCCAGGTCATCCAGGGAGTCGTGGTGTTGATCATCACGATATCATATTCTTCGCCTACGGACATCAGCGTGTTGGCCTTCTGATCCCACTGATCCCAGGACGCGCCTACGATGTCCAGCTTGGTGTTGGTCGCCTTTTCCAGTTCGTCGACGATACCGGCAGAGTAATCCGCATCGTAAGCGGGCTTCAGGATTTTGAGGGTCTTGGGTGCTTCCGCCAGCGCCGCGGCGCTGCTGAGAAGCATTGCAAGAGCCAGAAGCAAGGATACCATTTTCTTCATACCAGTCTTCCTCCCAGTTCGGTTGTCGTTTTGGTTACGTTGCGTATTTCCTAAGCACGGGCGGACGTCACACCCGCGCGTTAGCGCCGTTATTCCTTTACTGCACCCACCATGATACCCGTGGTAAAGTAGCGCTGAATCCACGGATAGAGCACGACAATGGGCAGCATGGAGACCAGGATCATCGCCATGGAGTATTGCTCGGTCGGCGTGGAGCTGGCTGTTCCGGCAGCGGAACTGACCTGCACCGTGCGGCTGATGATGACGTTGCGCAAGATCAGCGCCAGCGGGTACAGCTCTGCAGAATCCACATACATCATGCCGGAAAAATAATCATTCCAGTAGCCGACGATGTAGAACATGCTCACCGTCAGAAGCACGGGCTTGCATACCGGCACCATCACCCGGATGAGAATTACGAAATCGTTGCAGCCATCGATGCGGGCGGCCTCCTCCAGCTCGGGGGAGAGAGAAGCAATGTAGTTCTTCACCAGCATCAGGTAAAAAGTATTGCAGGCGGTCGGCAGAAACAGCGCCCAGATGGTGTTGAGAATGTGCAGCCGCCGCAGCTGAACATACATGGTGATCACGCCGCCGCTGAAATACATGGAGATGACCAGCAGCGTCAGCAGCAGATTCCGGCCCGGGAGCCGCTTGTGGGACAGGGCATAGCCGCCGCCCACCGTCAGCAGCATACTTAACGCCCAGCCAACAACCACAACGAACAGGCTGACCAGCAGTCCGCGAAGGACGCTTGGGTTGAGCAGAATGCTGCGCATGGTGGTAAGCTCCGGCTGATAGATCCAGAGATGCGTCGGATGCAGCAGATAATCATAAGTGCTGGAAAAGGTGATGACGATGATCTGCCAGAAGGGGATCAACATGATTAACGTCATAAGTCCCAATACGGCCATCAGCAAAAAGTCGGCCGCGGTGAATTTACGCTTCAAAAAGCCTTCCTCCCTTTCTGTCAGTAGATGCTTTCCTGACCCAGCCGCTTGACGACCACGTTGCTTACAATGAGGAACAACATGCAGATCACCGATTTAATAAAGCTGGATGCGGCGGATACGGACATATTAAAGTTGGTTTTCAGCATCCGCACGATGTAAGTATCGATGATATCGCCGCTGGTGTACACCATGGGGTTATAAAGGTTATAAACCTGATCGAACCCCTGATTGAACACGCCGCCGACGTAGATAATGGCCATAATGGCGATCGTGGGGGCCAATCCCGGCAGCGTTACATGCCACATCTGCTGGCGGCGGTTCGCACCGTCCAGCATGGCGGATTCATACAGACTGGGGGAGATGCTGGACAGGGCGGCCACGTAGATAATGGAGTTCCAGCCCACATCCTTGTAAATATCGGATACGATCAGAATCGTTCGGAAAAAGCGGTCGTCCGTCAGGAAACGCTGCTGCTCCAGCCCGATCGCCTGCAGCAGCAGATTCAGCAGTCCGCTGTCCTCGGCCAGAATCATCCGCAAAAGCCCCGCCATGGAAACCCAAGAAAAAAAATGGGGCAGATAGGTAACGGTCTGCACGACAGTTCTCATCCCGCGGCTTTTGACTTCATTGAACAGAAGCGCCAGAAGCACAGCCGACGGAAATACAAACACGATGCGCAGCAGCGCAATTACGAAGGTGTTGCCAAACGCCTGAACAAAATACGAATCGGAAAACAGGGTCTCAAAATTTTTCAGCCCCACAAACGGGCTTTTGTCAAAGCCGAGGCTGTAGCGATAATCCTGAAACGCCATCCGAAGCCCGAACAGCGGCGCGTAATAAAACAGCGCATACCATAAAAAAACCGGGATTAACATCAGGTAAAGATAACGGTAAAAAATCACATCATGCCGGAGCGTTTTCCACCGGCTGTTCCAATTCTTTTTGACCACGCTGTTCGCTCCTTTCGCCGCTTTTATTGTATATCGTGTACGTTTCTACTGTAAATGCCCCAAAAAGAACAAATTGTCCCGTGGTTTTAACAACTTTCCCCGAACCCATTGCATTTTGAAAAAAACGATATATAAATGTGTGTAGGAGGGATACAATGTACAAATTGCTGATCGTAGACGACGAGCTGTTCATCCGGGAATATACCATGCATTTCTATCCCTGGAAGGATATGGGGTTCGAGGTGGCCGGCGAGGCAGGCAACGGCAGAGACGCGCTGGCCTTCGCGGAAAAAACGCCGGTGGACGTGATCCTGACGGACGTTCTGATGCCCGTCATGGACGGCGTACAGTTGGCCCAGAGCGCGGCGGCATTGAATCCCGCCCCCAAGGTGCTGATCTTCAGCGCGTATTCTGATTTTGAATATGCCAAGCAGGCGATCAATGCGGGCGCTGTTGGCTATGTGCTGAAGTCGGACGATCAAAGCACGTTCATTCAGACATTTGCCAAGGTTCGGCAGATGCTGGATAAGGAACGCGGCATGGTGCAGGGGGAGGCGGCGGAGGCCAGCCAGCTCGTGCGAAGCGCCGTGAACTACATTCAGCAGCACTATGCCGACGATATTACGCTCGCGGATGTGGCACGGTATGTCTCCGTTCATCCCGTCCATCTGTCCCGCTCCATTTCCGCACAGTTGAAAAAGAACTATCTGGATATCTTGACCGAATGCCGGGTGCAGGCCGCCAAGCCGCTGCTGCGCACGACCTCTCAGAAGGTCTATGAGATCGCCGAAGCGGTCGGTTATCGGAAAAGCGCGTATTTCATCGAGGTGTTCAAACGGCAGACGGGCATGACGCCCCAGCAGTATCGAGATCAGAAAACGGAGGAGCGCACGTGAAAAAAAGACGCAGCGGCTCTTTCCTGACCCGGTGTGTGACGCTGACCGTCCTGCTGGCGCTGCTGAGCGTTTTGCTCGCCTCTACGGCGTGCTATTACAGCATGTTGAAGGAAGAGCAGCGTCAGGAGGACGCGTCCATGCACATTGCCGCCGCTACGGCCCGTCAGCGGATGGACGATTTCCTCGCCCGATATCAGCTGTTGTTGGATCAGATTATGATTAACCGCAGCTACAGTCGTCTTTATGCGGACGGTTCTTCTTCCAGCTACGAGCAGGCGCTTGCGGAGCGAAGCTTCGGGAACGAATTGGAACCCTACCTGTCCAAGCTGAAGGGAGGAGACCTGTTTCAGGTTTATCTTTCGGATGTAACGACGACCATTCATTTAAGCCTGAACAGCGCTGTTATTCCGGCAGACGGCGAATTGCTTTCGCGTCTGAAAGAATTTTATCAGGACTTTGCGTCAGAAACCCGCGCGCCTATGTGCCTGCAGGAATACGCCTATGGCGGACGCACCCGCGCCGCCGTTTGCGCAATGCGGTCGAACGGGGAGGAAACGCTGTACTTTGCCTTGAGCCTGAACGACGATTTTTGGACTTCATTGGCGGATGAAGGCTTCGAGGTTTATTTAAGCGATTCCGACGGCGAGACCTTCTCGCAGCGCGCTGAGCTACCGAAAGGCGACAGTCGGTGCAGCGAAACCCTTACGCAGGCGGAGTGGGTTCTGACTGCCGTGTATGACTATCATTCGTCGCTGCACCTTCTGCCTAGCCTTCTGGGCTTCGCGCTGTTGGCCGCATGGCTGGGGCTGAACGGCGCTTTGGCGTTCCTGCTGATGCGGCGGCGAATCAGCGAGGTCAATGCCATTTCTTCGGCGATGGAGGCGCGCCTGCTGGGAAAGACCGTTCTGATCCGCAATCCCGAAAAGGCGCGGAAAATGCGGCTGAGCCTGACATTGGCGCTGTTGCTTTGCTTGACCGCCGTGTTTTCGGTCGCAGGGACCGCGGCGTTTTCCTATGGCAGCTCCGCCCCGGCCAACCGCAAGCAGATTCATCAATATTACCAGCGGGCGGTTCGACAGGTGGCCGCTTATCTGGACGGTTTGCTTTCCAGCTACCGGCAGGCGCTGGAAAATATCGCGGTCAATGAAAACGTGCAGTATTTGTTTCACGCCCCGGCCAATGCCGCCAACAGCGCGGCTTTGTGGAAACTGCAGCAGGAGTCCGGCTTCGTCCCGCCGGAATATGGCAATCTGACGCTGTATGGTCTGGATGGCACACTGCTGGCATCCACGATCTATAACGCCGAGTATCTGCGCACCAAGCCAAGCTATCACACCTTCACCTGGGATAATATGCTGCATCAGCGGCAGCTGTGGCAGTATCGTCAGGGAGAGTGGGGGTCTATCCGTCTGGGAATTTTGGTGGCGGGCGCAAGCCGGGAGCTGCCGGGACATGGGGAAAAATTGGGAACCATTTGGATGGACTTTGACGACACGGGCCTTAAGAGCATCATGAACGATCTGATTACGGAAACAAGCCGCTGTGCGCTCTACGACCGTGACGGAAAGCTGCTGCTCTGGACGGATGGTTTTGAAGCCCCGGACACACTGAACGACCTGCCGGATTCAAGTCTTTATTTCTGTATCGAGGATGAAACGCTGCCCACCAATGGATGGGCGGTACGGCTGTTCGTCTCAAACGGCGCTTTTTCCAGTCAGATGAAGCGGGTCTGGCTGTTGACCGGCACACTGCTGCTGAGCATCCTGCTGGTGCTGATATTCGTTTGCATCGCCATTGAGCGGGATCTGCTTTACGCTATCTATGCGTTGGCACGGGCCATGCACGCGGTACAGTATGACCGATCGACCCGCTATTTGGACGACGAAAGGCATCCGGATGAGATTCGAAGTCTGGGACGGCAATTCAATCGGATGATGAATCAGCTGGATGAAGCGACGAACCGCAGCGTCGCCATGGAACGAAAATCACGGGAATTTGAGATCAATATGCTGCAGGCGCAGATCAACCCGCATTTTCTTTATAACACGCTTCGCACGGTGCAGGTCTTGATCTTCCGTCAGGACCCGCGGGCCATTACCGTCATCGACCAGCTGATCACGTTTTTCCGTTCCGTCTCCAACATGCAGGTGAAGGTGGTCACACTGCGGCAGGAGATCGCGCAGGTCGAGGCGTATGTCGCCATTCAGACCATCCGTTTTGGAGAACGCTTCCATGTGAAGTATGATCTGCCGGAGGAACTGATGGAGGCGCAGGTGCTGCATTTCTGTCTGCAGCCGCTGGTGGAAAACGCGATCAGTCACGGAATGTCCACCATAGAAACCGGCGGCGTGATCGAGATCAGCGCCCGTACCGAAGGAAACGAGCTGCTTTTGTGCGCGCAGGACAACGGGTGCGGCATGAGCGCCGAAGAAATCGAAAAGCTGCGGCGCAGGTTGGACAACGCGGAGTACGACAGCCATATCGGCATTCTCAATGTTCATCAGCGGATTCGGTTGAATTTCGGCCCTCATTACGGGATTGAGGTGGAGCCGAATCCATCCGCGGGGTTGCAGGTGCAGATGCGCTTTCCGTACCGCACGCAAATGGAAGAAACATCGCTTACCAATATGAAGGAGGAATAGAAGATGCAGCAGGAAATCGCAAATTGGGGAATCGGGATCAATCTGGGAAACAGTTTGGACGCAGTGGGTGGGGAAACGGCCTGGAACAATCCCATTACCACCCGGGAAATGATCCATATGTATGCCGCAGCAGGGTTTGACATTCTGCGTGTGCCGACGACGTGGGCACTGCATATGGGGCTTGGGCCTGATTACATTGTTGACCCGGCGTGGATGAACCGGGTGCAGGAAGTGGTTGATTGGGCGCTGGAGGAAGGAATGCGCGTGATCCTCAATGTGCATCATGAAAACGAAACCTGGCTGCGCCCGGAACTGAAGGCGCTGAAGGATGTTATGCCGCAGTTTGTGACGCTGTGGAAGCAGATTTGTTTCCGCTTCCGTGATTATGGAGATCGACTGATTTTTCAGGGGATGAACGAGCCCCACAGCTCGCGCGATCCCAACGCGTGGAACGGAGCAAACCGTGATGTGCGCGCTGCCATCAACGCATTGAATCATGCCTTTGTCGCTACGGTTCGTGAAAGCGGCGGCAAAAATCCCGCACGTTGGCTCTGCATCCCGCCTGCCGCCGCACAGATCACGAAGGACGGGCTGGACGATCTGATTATCCCGAAGGATCCGCGGGTCATTGTGACGGTTCATAATTACGCGCCCAGCCGCTTTGTCTTTGCCCACAACGAGCCGGACGAAACGCCCCATTTTGACGCGGAGGCCGAACGGACGCTGAACGGCGTTTTTGAGCTGCTTCAATCGTTTCAATCCCGCACGGGCGCGACCATCATGATGACTGAACACGGCGCTGTGACCAAAATCGACCCTGAAACCGGCAAGCGCAATGATTCGGATCGCGCTGCCTACGAAACCGCGTTTTTGAGCCGGGCCAAAGCGCTGGGCATTCCCTGTGTTCTCTGGGACAACAATTATTTCGATGACGGCGACGAATGGTTTGGCTTGTTTGACCGCACGGCGCTGCGCTGCAATTCCCCGGAGGTACTGAAAGCTATGCTGCCCTTTCGCGCTGCTAAAAAATAAGCGAAGGAAGAAAAGAACAATCGCCAGATCAGGAAGACGGTAGCATTTCTATCTCTTTTGAAAAATGGGCGTGAAGAGCAAAGTAGCTCCTCACGCCTGTTTGTATGGTGAAAAATGAAAGCGATTCAGAATGAAAAAACGGGAAACCCTTGTAACAAAAGAAACGTCTGATATATAATACCAGATGTAAGGCGTTGTTTGTACATGCGGCACAGACCGGCGAATGGCTGCGACGCAGCTGCATTGATGAGGTGGCAGAATGAAAAAGCACATGGTTCTCTCCACGAATAAGCATCCCACCAAACTGGGAAAGGCGCTGCATGGAATCAGTTGGATGATGCTGATGATGTGGATAATGGTTGGGGCTATTTTGCTGGTATCGGAATTTTCCTTCCGATCGATCCTGTTGTGGTTGATATGCTGTGCAGCCGGGGTGCTTCAACTGATAGGGATTCAGGGGCTGATTTCCCGTTACGAGAGAAAACAGAAGACTCCTTCGGAGCGGGCGTCTGTGCAGCAACAAACGGGGAAACGCGAGACGGCCTCCACTTTCGCCGAGAACGATGGCTTTGAGGTGGCAGGGGTAAAATATACATCCTTTGACGATCTGCGCCATGCAGAAATCCCATGGGAGGACAAGGAAACACGGTTGTTTTCTGATAGCTATGGGCGGCTTGTTCTTTACGACACAGAACTTTATCCCTGCTTTGATTCATATGACGCGATTTTTGAGAAGCGCAAGTATCATCTTTTTTATATTTTAACAAACAACAGTCAGGCCGGGCAGGGCCAGTGGGCGTGTGTGCGCTTTCCCGATGAAAAAACAGGGGCGCAAGTGCTGTTTCAGAACTTGCCGTTTGAGGAAATCAAAGTCCGCGTTGCAGAACGAAGGGTATCGCTTTTCGAACAGATGGAGCAAATGCAAGCGGAGCGGGGGAAACAGTCCCTTTCCGAAGGATGAATACAGAAAATAACAAACGATATGCGCGCCTACCTTCCACTGATAGCAATGCTCCAGCACATACTCATACGCATACATCTCTTCCGAGCGATGGAACTTGGCGGTGCTCAGAGCGATCATCTGACGGCTGAGTTCTCCCGGCAGGTGCAGCGCGATACAGACGGTAAGAACAGCTCGAATGTCCTGTACGCGATCCGGCTCGTTTTTCATTCTCCGGATCGTGTCTTCGGAAAGTCCCGTTTCTTCCGCCAGCCGCGTTTTTGTGAACTTCCGCCGTTCTATCAGGGCAGTCAGCATTTCCTGAAAAGAAGGTTGCATCGCCGCTATTTCCCGATACTCCGCCGTGATCCTGTCGCGGAATTTCCTTCCCTCTGCGGTTACAGCGCTCCCGCCGTCAAAGGAAACGTACCGGACCTTCTTTTTATCGCCGCGCGCTTTTTGCAGCACGCCGCTGACCAGCCTCTTCAGCGTATTCTCATACGCCGTTTCAAAGATCAGGCAGCACTCCCGCATGTGATCTCTGGCATAGGCGCTCAAATACGGTTTTCCCCTGTAACCCGGCCGGATATAGCGCGGATCATTCAGACAGAAATGTCCTTCGCAATACACATAGCGCCCGGTATCCAGCGCTTCCCTGAACGCAGCGTTGCGGACGTATTCCTTCAGCGCGTCGATGTGATCGATCATATACGTCTGACCGTCTTTCAGATCCGAAAGAAAGGCGGGGACGAGCTTGCCGTTGGCAGACTGCAGAACGCCCCGGACTTCGGGATAGCCCAGCGCCTGCAGCCGCGTTCCTGCCGTCGTCAGCGTCGCTCCGTAGTATTCCGCCATGTCCCGCACGAGGCGTCTCATCCTGTCGGAGCCTTTATCGCGACAGGACGCCAGAAATTCCTTTGCCCTGGCCTTTCCGCTTTCCGCGTCGATCAGCAGGTATCCCGGCAGCTTGTTCGCCTGAATCTCCATAATATCTGCCGGCGAAAGCGGCGTTCCCCTCTCTTTGTGCGTCTCATCCTTTTTCTTGCACAGGTATGATCAGTACTGATGCCCGTGGGTCATCTGCAGGAGAAAATGCCTGTCGGCCAGCAGATGATGAACGCACTCGTGCAGCAGCGTCACGCGCAGCATCCCCCGGGTTGTGCAGGCGGCCAGATTCAGGATAATCGTACCGGGATCGATATTCGTATCCCGCGCTTCTCCTGTCGCCGGGTCGAGGATCTCCGCGCGGCCGTGGTTGAAGTAGATTTCTCCCGTTACGCCCTTTTCGGAAAAGCGCCCCGGCAGCAGCTTCAGTCCCATCCGCATTGCCAGCAGATCCACGTCCAGCGGAAGACCATTTTCCGTCATATCATACTGGGAGAGGATCCAGCGCGCCAGGCGGGGATAGTCGCTTTCATGCAAAATGGGCAGCAGGTATTTGTCCGCCCGGATGGCCATGGGGTTTCGGGCGAGCAGACCGTCCTCTTCCTTCACAACCGTTTTGACGAAGCGGCAGGTCAGTTTACAGGGGCGCAGATTCAGGCTGTACCGCAGCCGAAGCTCCGTACGGAGGCTCTTGTACCGCGTCATCCCGGCGTCGCCGCCGCGCACGAGCTCCATGCGCAGGGAGACGCGCGCAAACAGATCCATCTGAAAATCCGAAAGAGGCTGAAAAAACAGCGTCTCCACTCTGACGATCCGGCATCCGTTCACCCATACCCGGGAGACGCGCCAGCCGTTTTCCGGTTCAAGAAAATCCTCCGGACGTTCGCCAACGGATTGGCGCAGATCGTCCTCAAAGCGGCGGTGATACACTTTCGTCAACACGTCTATCACCGTATAGGGGCGAAAGGTTTCGTCCAGTCTGGTTCTGTAACGCTCGGCTTTTTCTTTTTCCGTCAGGGGCGCCATGGGGTCGACGGCGTGGGGGCTCTGCAGGATCACGGCTTCCTTCATAATGAGTACCTCATCCATTTTCTTTTTTCGGCCCGGAATAGGGTGCTGCGCCAGTGGTTTTTATTGTAACACAGTTTATATTCTTCGTAAAGAGGAATAATTCTTTACAATTTGGATTTACTGTGGTATACTGCAGACAGAGAAGCGAACAGGGAGGGAAAAGCGATGGGCAGACGAACCTTCGACCGCTCCACATCGCCGGAGAGCAATATTTTTGATATGCGGACAGGAAAACCTTTAGAAAAAAGCACGAAGCCCGTCATCTGCGAGCGCATCCGGTTCTACAGGGAGCAGAGGGGGATGGAGCAGAGAACGCTGGCCAATATGGTTGGCGTTACCGCGAACGCCGTATGCAACTGGGAGAGCGGACGTTTCCGTCCTGACGTGAACCTTTTGCCGAATATTTGCGACGCGCTGCAGATTACGCTCTATCAGCTCTATGACCTGGACGACCCTTCCGTCAAATACACGGCGGCGGAAGAGATGTTCATGGACGACTACCGCAAGCTGACTCCCGGCCACCGATACGCGGTCCGGGTCATAACCCGGAACCTCCTGCAGGTGCAGCATGTGGAAAACTGCCGTGAAATCCATAAGCTGACGTACTTTGAGCACCGGCTTGCGGCAGGCGTCGCCGACCCCAACGAATTTGAGGATTCAGGCGTTCCCATCTGCGTTTACGACAACACGCTCACACGCCGCGCCGACTGTGTGTTCAACGTCAGCGGCGACAGCATGGAGCCGGAATATCCGGACGGATGTATGGTGCTGGTGAAGCGCATTGCCGATTCGGGCGATCTTGAACCGGGGGATATCGGGGCGTTCATGGTCAATAACGAAGCGTTCATCAAGGAATACCAGCCGGACGGCCTTTACTCCCTGAATCCGGCCTATCCCGTCATGCGCTTTTCCGAGTTTGAAAACGTCTATCTGATCGGCCGGGTGATCGGTCTGCTGGAAACAGAAGACGTCGCCCGGGAGGATGATGTGGAGCGCTACGCGGAACTGCATCCGGAGTTTGAATAAATACGCATAAGACCGCCTGCAGGGGCGGCCTTTTTTGCAATCTGAGCCACGAAAGAGGAGGTCTGAAAGCATGCCTAAAAGAAACCGTATGTCCGCCCCTCCCATGCCGGCAAAACTGAAGCATTACACGAGGGATGCCGCGGAAGACACGCAGCAGGCCATTGATTCCCTTCTTTCCCACGCGAGAAAAACAGCGAAGCGTACCCTGAAGCGTTTCCGGGGCGACACGTCTCTCATAATCGGGCCCTACGGAAAACGCAGAGAAGCAGCCGTTCGGAACACTCTCAGCACTATAATAGACCGGTACGACATGACCGAAAAGACTTCCCGTCTCGTCCCGACAGCGGAGCTGTGGGCGAACCTGAACCTGTTCTGCGTCAACACCCTGGAGGATATCGACCGGGACGCGGCCATTCTGTCGGGCGCGGCGCTATGGCTGCTGGATCGCGTGGAGGACCGCTTTGAGCTGCAAAAGCTGCTGGACGAAACAGACAAGGTCGAACCAGGCGACGATGAAGCGGAGAACCTGGCGGGAGAGAGCATGGGAGTAAAGAGCATAGCAGCGGAAGGCGGAGAGAATCCGCCGATCTTCTTCGATCTGAATCACTCCGGCGAGGTCGTTCAGGCTGTTGTGAACATCTTCAGGCGTCGCTATGGAGGGCGCAGAAGCCTTCTGGACGTCGATACCGATCCGGGCGCTGCCTGCGACGCTTTTCTGCGTCTCATGGACCTGATAGACCCGGATGATCTTCGGGACGCCGTCTCCGCCGTCCGCTCCCTCTTCTGGCGGTCTTTGGACGGACTCTTTCAGGCGGAATATGCTCTGGCTGGGAAGTTCATGGAGAAGGTGACGGAGTATAACGCGGTGGCGGACCGGTACAACGCGCAGGTAGATTCGATGTGCGACGCGATCCATGCGTTCATCCGGCGGGAGAAAGAAATATCCGCCGCCCTGAAACCGCCTGCCGGAAACCCGCTGCTGGCGGAAAACACGGCGGCGAAAGCGCTCAACGCGCTGAAGAGCATGGCGGCGACGCCCCTGTCCGCGAAGCCGGGCGGCCTTCCGCGCCTTCCGCCCGACGACCTGGAAGGGAACATCAGGCGGCACGCACGGATACTGGAATCGCTCAGCGATCAGGCGGGGAAGCTGGAAGAGAAGGCTTATGAGGCGCATATCGCCATGATCCGCCTGCTCTTCGACTATTCCAATTACGGCTTCACTTTTGCGGACGCCTATCGCGCTCATTATCCGGGCGTGGACCTGCCCGTTCCTTCCCTCAGGATCGACGATCCCTATGAACTCTGCATGGGCGTTGTGCTGCTGTGCAGTCCCGCCGCGTTGGAAAAGCTGTACGCCGGAGCGGAAAAGGCGTCCGTTAAGCGGAACCTGGATCTGCCCTGGCTCACAGGTGTCATGTGCGGCATGGCGAGGGACGCGGCGAGCCGGCTTCCCTGGGGGATTCGGAAATACGGTGAGGACGAGCTGGAGTTCAGAGACCCACCGAAACCGCTGGACCATCCCGACTGGTACGAGCCGGCTTACAGGCAGGGAGATGGAGACCGGCGCAGCCTTGCGCAGATCCTGTATGAAACCACCGGAGCCGTTCTCCCGCGCCATATGGACGCGTTCGACGACACCTTCTGGCTCCTGCGAAGATACGGCGTTCGGGGAAAACAGGCGGCGCGGATGACCGAGCTGATGACGCTGATGCACGCTGTGCAGTACAGAACGGCCCGGCCGGCGGCGCCGTCCCTTCCCGAAACGACAGGGGATCCGGACGCTCTGCGGCCAGGCGCCGGCGACGGGCTGCGGGAGCAGGTGAACGCCCTTCGGGAGCGGCTGAAGAAAACGATGGACGAGGCGCATGCGCAGGAACGCCGTGCGAGAAAAGCGGAACAGGCGCTGGCACAGGAACGGATGCAGGCGAAGGAGGATCGCCGGGAACTGGCCGCACTGCGGGAGATGCTCTTCCTGCGGGAAAACGCGGACGCTTCCGGCGACGCGGTTTCTGTTTCATTCCCTTATGAAGTAAAGCGTAGGCTCGTCATTTACGGCGGGCACGAGACATGGCGGAAAGCGATGAAGGGGTATTTGACCGGCGATATCCGCTACATGGATAAGGAGCAGGCGATCATTGACAGGAGCGTCATCCGAAACGCCGACGGGGTCTGGATTCAGAGCAACGCGTTGTCTCATAGGCAATATTACGCGGTGATTGACGAGGTGCGGAAAACCGGCGTGCCGGTGAAATATTTCCTGTACGCCAGTGCGCGAAAATGCGCGGAACAGGTGGCCGAGGAAGAAGGGTGACGGCCTTTATCCTGTGCTTCCGCCGCGAAATCCCCTGCCTGATTTCTTGTACAGCGTTGGCAAAACAAACCATTTGCGCGACGTTGTCGCCTGTTACTCCGCAAACACAGGATTGATGTCTTTGGAAAAAATGATAAACTTGAATTAGCCGAAAGGCCTGCATACCGCGTTCATCCGGCCCTAGCCTTTTCCGAATTGCCGGTTTCGCTGCGCTTATCGAGTTCTCGACGATGTTGATATGCGTACGTTCTCATCCCGCAAATCTTGTTCATACTTCCTTTTTCCAGCATGAACAACAACGGAGCCGGTGTGTTTCGGGATTTGAAAATCTTAGCTTCAGTCCTGCCGCTTGCACTCCTGCCAGTAGTAAAACGCTCCGCGTTTTTTCGATAAGGAACGAACTTGCCAGACAGGAGGGATCAGGCCAATGAAGAAAGACAAAACCCTGCATATTCTCGGTATCATCGCCTGCCTGGTGATGGTGATCCTGCTGCTGATCCTGATGATAATGCAATGGCAGGAAGAATCTCTGATAGAGCAATTGAGTGGTCTGCGCATCGGTTAGGAGGATGCAGGCCTCTCGGTCAGGCCGTTATGCGGTTCCGCCCGCGCTTTTACCGTTTCGCAGGTCTTTTGCACTGTAAAAAATGCTCAGCGCCAGCAGCATAGCGCAGTAGCACAGCACGCCGACGGCGAGAATCAACTGAAAGTCGCGCCATGCCGAGCAGGACGCGGTGCGAAAGCCCAAGACGCACAGATGCCCCAGCCCGTAGGAAACAGGAATAAGCAGCAAGCGCTCCACCCGGCGGCGGGCCCCCTCCCGCTGCCGAAGCAGAAACCAGAGCCCGCCGAGAAGCAGGAGCAAGGCGGCGTGGAGCAGCAGCCAGAAGCCCAGGGCAAGCCCGGACAGCGCCATCCACCCGCCGCTGTCCGGGGCGGCCCCGTAGAGGCACACGGAGCTTTCGCTGGAGCTGTCGCCGCTTTCGTTGATAAACTGGGTGAAATAGATCAGAAGCGGCTTGCCGCTTTCCGGCACGGCCGCCGCATCCTGCACGCCGGGCCGCTGAAACAGCCTGTCCCATGGGGAGGTCCACACCTCCAGATGGTAGACCGTATTCCGGCTTTCCGGATCGGCGACCTTCAGCAGCCGGTAATTGGTGACCCTGCCGCTGAAGGAGAGCGCGACCGCGCCCCCGCCGGTCTCCGTCACCGTCACCAGCTCCGGCGAATAGGGAAGGTACTCCGGCGCGGTCAAAAAAGAAAGAATCGACAACAGAAGCGCCAGCAGCACCGCCGACGTACAAAGAACGGTCTGTACCTTTTTCCGAAGCAGCGCTTTTTTCAGCCGCCTCAACGGTTCAGCGTCCACGTCGATTTCCGGCGCTGCCGGTACCGGCTCCCGCAGCTTTTCCAGCTCCACGCGGCATGCGGGGCAGCCCTTCAGATGCTCCTTCACCAGCTCCGTCGTTGCCTCCGAGCCCAGCTTCTCCGCATACAGCGGCAGAAGATCCCGGACAATATCACATTCATGCTTCATCATCGTCCGCCTCCATTCTTTTCCGAATCATGCTTCGCGCCCGGTGATAGGTGACGCAGGCCCAGTTCTCCGTCCTGTGGAACAGCGCCCCGATCTGCCGGAAGCTCATGTCCCCAAGGACGCGCCACAGGAGGATCTCCTTGTACGGGTCGGGCAGCTCATGAAGCAGGCGTTGAATCTGCCGCGCCCGTTCGCCCCGCAGCAGAAATTCCTCCGGCGATTCGCCCTCCTGTGCAAGCGCAAGCTGCTCCGCCGCCTCGACAGGCGTGGCTCTGCGGCTTTGCTTCAGATGGGTATAGTAGCAGTTTTTGGCGATCTGGCACAGCCATACCCGAACGTCGCAATCGCCCCGAAAGGAGTCGACGCTCTTCATCGCACGGAAGAACGCTTCGCTGGTAACGTCCTCCGCCAGCCGTTCGTTCCCGCCGGACAGCCGCCTGACGTAGAGAAACACGTCCCGGAAATAGTCCCTGTAAAGCTGATCAAAGTCCGTCACCCGATCACCTCCTTGTCCGGTTCACCTATATGACGCTGAAAAAGGAAAAACCTTACAGGATTTTGAAAAAACGAAGCATTTTTAGAAAAAGACAGGACGGGCCGGCGCAAAACGCGCAAGCCCGTCCTTGGGAAGGGGTTATGGCAACAGCTCTTTCAGGTCGTTCTCCGGGGTGGAGATGGGCGCAATGCCGAAGCTTTCCACCAGATGGTTCAGCACACCCGGCGAAACGAACGCCGGCAGCGTAGGCCCAAGACGGATGTTCCGGATCCCCAGGTGCAGCAGCGTCAGCAGGATGCACACCGCCTTCTGCTCGTACCAGGACAGCACCAGCGACAGGGGCAGGTCGTTTACACCGCAGCCGAAGGCCTCCGCCAGCGCCAGCGCGATTTTCACGGCGCCGTAGGCGTCGTTGCACTGGCCTACGTCCATCAGCCGGGGCAGGCCGCCGATGGTTCCCATGTCCAGATCGTTGAAGCGGAACTTGCCGCAGGCCAGCGTCAGCACCACCGTGTCGGCGGGCGTTTGTTTCACAAACTCCGTGTAGTAGCTCCGCCCGGGGCGGGCTCCGTCGCAGCCGCCCACCAGGAAGAAGTGCCGGATGGCCCCGCTCTTTACCGCGTCGATCACCTTGTCCGCCACGCCCAGCACCGCGCCATGACCGAAGCCGGTCATGACCGTGCCGCCGCCGTTCAGGCCGGTCAGCGCCCTGTCCTCGGCGTAGCCGCTCAGCTCCAGCGCTTTGTCAATGACGGGGGTAAAGTCCTTGTCCTCGCCGATGTGGGTCATTCCCGGATAGGATACCAGCGCCGTGGTGAACACCCGGTCGGCGTAGCCGGCCTTCGGCGGCATCAGGCAGTTGGTGGTGAACAGCACCGGCGCGGGAACGTCCGCAAATTCCTTCCGCTGGTTCTGCCACGCCGTGCCGAAGTTGCCCTTGAGATGGGCGTACTTTTTCAGCTCCGGGTAGCCGTGGGCAGGCAGCATTTCGCCGTGGGTGTAGACGTTCACGCCCTTGCCCTCGGTCTGCTCCAGCAGCAGCTTCAGGTCGTGAAGGTCGTGGCCGGTAATGATGATAAACGGCCCCTTCTCCACGGTCAGGGGGACGGTGACGGGCACGGGCGTGCCGTAGCTTTCGGTGTTGGCCCTGTCCAGCAGCGCCATGCACTTGAGGTTCTTTTCGCCCACCTCCATGACGAGGGACAGCAGATCCTCCTGATTCCATTCGTCGCCGAGGGCGGAAAGCGCCCTGCCGAAGAAGCGGTTGACCTCCTCGTCGGTATAGCCCAGCGCCATGGCATGGTGGGCATAGGCCGCCATGCCACGCAAGCCGAACAGAATCAGGGATTTCAGGCTCCGAACGTCCTCGTCGGCGTTCCAGAGCAGGCTCATGTCGTAGTCGTCGTTCCGTCCGCAGGGGGCGGCGCAGTCCGAGCAGTTGGGAATCAGCCGCTCCTTTTCCCCGTGCACCCGGTCGATCATCTGCCGGAGGGTTTCCTCGTTAAAATTCACATTAGTGACGGTGGTGAACAGCCCTTCGATCATCAGCCGCCACGCGCCCGGCGCGGTCTGCGCGTCGCCGCCAGCGGCTCGGGCCAGCCCGATCAGCGCGCCGGTCAGCTCGTCCTGAAGCTTCGCCACATCGGCGGTTTTGCCGCATACGCCGGCCTTCCCGGTGCAGCCGGCGCAGCCCACCGTCTGCTCGCACTGAAAACAAAACATTTTGTGATCCATTTTCGCTTCCCTCCTGTTTCAATTCGGAGTATGTTACTTTTTGCGGAAGCTCACGCTTCCTCAAAGCTGTCCTTGCCCACGCCACAGAGGGGACATTCAAAGTCCTCCGGCACCTCGTTCCAGGGTGTGCCCGGGGCGACGCTGGCCGAGCGGGGATTCTCCTGCACGGTCGAAACGGTGTGCTCCGAAATAGAGACGGAGGACAGCGCTCCCGGCGAGGCTGCGCCGGAGGAAGCACCGCTTCCCGATAGCCGCTTCACCGTGACCATCCCGGCGGACAGGCTTTCGCCTGACGCGCTTGCGCGGCTTCGAAAGCTGATCGTCTCCCGGCACAGGCTCTTCTGCGACGCGCTGAACGCGGCGGAACTGCCTGTCGAGGAACAAGACGGAAAGATTGCCTTTCCCTGGTTCGAGCAAACCGAGGACGAAGAGGAACGAGCCGCCTACACGCTTTTCATCGAGCGGCTGGCGGAGCTTTCCAATCGCCTGAAATGGGCGGCTTACGCCGAAAAGGACGCGCCCAACGAGAAGTATGCCATGCGCTGTTTTCTGCTGCGGCTGGGGTTCATCGGCGCGGAGTACAAGGACGCCCGCGCCGTGCTGCTTCGAAATCTGCAGGGCAGCAGCGCCTTCCGCTATGGAAGCATGCCCAGCCATACCGAATCGGAGGAACGCCCATGAGGAGAACCATCCGAAAGACCTTCCTGCTGGAAGGCGAGACCATTACCATGCGCTATGTGAAGCAACGCTGCGGCGAGGAGCGCTACCGCCGGATGATTGAGGACGCGAAGGAGAAATTCTTCGCGGATCCCACCGCCGAGCTGTGCTATCCTACGCCGAAGGGCTGGCTGACCATCTGGTTTCAGCTGGCCTGACGCTTTTGAAACGCCGCCGCCCGTTGGCGTTTCCTTTGCCCCTGTTGCCGCAACGTTTGCTCTGTGTCGGGGAGAACGTTCACGCGCAGCTCCATGTCGCGTCCAGATTCAGCCGCGCCGTGCCGCCCTCTGTGGGGCAGGAAAGGCGCAGGGCATAATCCGTCTGATAGCGCTCCATGGCGCGGCGCGCGGCGGCGAACTCCGCCAACGCTTCTGAATCCAGAAGGGCGAATCCATTTTTCCGGATGGAGTTTCTGTTCGCCAGCAGCTCGCTGCGAATATGGATTCGCGTCAGGTAGGCGTAGCGAACGCTCTCATCCGCAAGGCGCTGTGCGGCGATGTAATACCGATCGATCCACAGCCGGTAATCCGCGCCCTGATAAATCTGGGGAATGGGTATCCTCCGTTTCAGCATTCGGCGCAGCCGCCTGTGTTTTGGAATGGAGACGCCCAGGTCTTCTGCCAGCCCCAGACCGTAGGCGATGACCTCGTCCACATCCAGCGGCTCACGATTGGGTCGTCCCGTGCGCGGCACGGTGGGGGCTCTGGGTTGATGGGACTCTTTCATGCTCGTACCTCCAACGAAAAAGAGCAGCCGGGCTTCTGCCCGCACTACTCTTGAATCTGATTGCGCTTCTTCGCGCATTGCTGTCTATCTGGTTCTGACAGGATACATCATACCACAGGTGGAGATGGACATTCAAGGACATTTCCGGACACTTTTCTTCGGAATCCGAAAATGCCTGCGTTTTTTTACGCATTGCTGTCCATCCGATTCTGACAGCATACATCATACCACAGGGAAATACTGCCAAACAATAGCAAAGTACGCAAACAGAAAATTTTTTTATTTTTATTTTCCCGCCTGCAGGAGCCTGTCCGCCACCCGGAGAGCGCTGTTGTGGAAACGGTAAATGGTTCTGGCGCTGCACTGCATTTCCTCGGAAATGACTGAAAAGAAAGTGTATGAACTGACCGTAGACCCCGAGTTCCGGGATCTGATTCCCCCGCTGAACGAGGAAGAACTGAAGCTGCTGGAAGAGAGCATCGTGGCGGACGGCTGCGAATCGCCGCTCATCGTGTGGAACGGCGTGATCGTGGACGGGCATAACCGCTACGCCATCTGCCGGAAGCGCGAAATTTCGTTTTCTACTCAGGAAAAGAATTTCAGCAGCCGTGACGACGCCATGCTGTGGATGCTGCGCAATCAGCTGGGGAGGCGCAATCTGAATCCCTACCAGCGCAGCGAACTTGCGCTTCGAACGGAGCCCTTGCTGCGGGAAGCCGCAAAAAAGAAACAGGCGACTTCAACCGGTGGACATGATCCCCAGCTTTTAGAGACATCTCGAAAAGCTGAAAAGAAGATCCATACCAACAAGGAACTCGCGAGTCTTGCAGGAGTTTCAGATAACACAATCCGCAAAGCAAGAAGGATTGTCAGGGATGCCGACGATGCAGTAAAGCATGAACTGCGGCAGGAAAAGCTGAGCGTCAACAAAGCTTACACTGATCTGCTGGAAAAGGAGCATGAGGGTGAAACCAAAATCTGCGAGCGCTGCAAACAGGAAAAGCCCATGTCGGCCTTCTCGATTCCGTCCAACCGCCGCAGCTTTTTTTCGGTGTGCAGGGACTGCGAGAAGGAGAGCAGTGCCGCCGCAAAGATTGCGGCGAAAGCTGCGGCAAAACCGGCAGACGCTACTGCAAAGACGGCGGACGCCGCCGCAAGCTCCGAACCGCCCTGTCCCATCCCCAGCATGGTGATGCACAACGGAGCGCCGATCCATGTGGAAAGGCCGCTGCCCGATACGCCCGAGATGTTCCGGTATGTGGCAGACCTGGTGAAGAGCTGCTGCGATTCCTATGTGATCGGCCTGGCCTCGGCTATGCGCCGCTATTCAGATGGCATGGGCAGCGAGGAACATAACGCCCAGATTCTGGAGATGGTGCGCCGCACCAATGCGCAGGTACTGACGATTCTGAACGAACGAATGGAGGAGACGCGAGCATGAACGAGAGATGCTTTGCACACCGGCGCAATGGAAAATGTGTGGCGCTGACGAGTGAACAGTGCGCAGGGTATGCGGTCTGCTCCTTCTACAAGCCGATTTGGAAGTACGCGCAGGACGTAGCCAGAGCCAATCAGCGGCTGAACGCACTGCCTGTGGAGCGGCAGCGGGAGATCGCCGAGCTGTACTACGAGGGCAATATGCCCTGGAAGGGAGAAAACGAATGACGGAAAACAAGATGAGCCCGAAGGAATACCTGTCCCAGGCGATGTACATCGACCAGCGGATCGACAGCAAGCTTCAGCAGGTAGCGACACTGCGGGAATCCGCCGCAAAGGTGACGGCTACGCTGACGGATATGCCGCGGTCTGCTTCACCGAATCCGCAGGCCATGGAAAATACCATCGTCAAGATCATCGATCTGGAGAACGAGTTCAACCGGGACGTCGACCGGCTGGTGGATCTGAAGGCTGAGGTCAAGCGCGTGATTTCGCGGCTGAGCAGCCCGGATCAGAAGCTGGTGCTGGAACTGCTGTATCTGTGCTTCAAGCCGTGGTCGGAAATCATGGAAACGCTTGGAATCAGCGGGACGAGCGTGTATCGGGTGCATGGTGAAGCGTTGAAAAATATTGTCGTTCCCGAAAAAACGGGAGTAAATGCTGTTGAACGGGAGTCGTTCCCTGTGTTATGATGTAGACTATCAAAAATCAGATTGCAAGGGCAACTCGATTCAGGAGCAGTGCGGGCAAGGCCCGGCTGCTCTTTTTGGTCAGAGAAAACGCAACCGATTTTCGTCGGCTGCGCTTTGGGGGCTGTTGGGCTGCGATAGCGATCATTCCTTTTGCGGCTTGTCTTTGATTTTTTGATTCATCTTCTTTGCCTGCGCCCTGAGGTAGAGGAAAACACAAAGCCACCAAAGGGGATGCGGTTCCTATTGCAATCAGGAAAAACATAAGCACGCCGAAGCTGTTTTCCATCCACCCCGCCAAATATGCGGTCAGAAGAAAGACAGTCGAACCGATCAGCGTGTGTATCAGGAATTTAAGCAAAGGTTTTTTATGGCGGAACCATTGCCCCGCTGTTCATACGGCTCTGCCGGGAGGCATGTCCCCTGAAATCTCATGCCGTATTTTTGCCAGATCAGTGAGTTCATCCATCTGCTACCGGTGCGACCGCCAGATGGCAGGCAACAAAATGACTGATTCCGTTGACAGTATATTCCCGCAATTCGGGGCGCTCTTTTCGGCAGCGCTCCGTGCAGCGCGGGCATCTTGGATGGAAGGTGCATCCTTCGGGCGGCTTCGCTGGCGATGGGACGTCGCCCTGCAGAGGAACGCGCTTTTTCTTTTTTCGCACATCCGCCACGGGGATGGCGCTGATCAGTGCCTGCGTATAGGGATGCAGCGTGTTGCCGAACAACTCGTCCGACGTTGTAAGCTCCACGATCCGCCCAAGATACATGACGGCGATTCGGTCGGCCAAATATTCCACCACCGACAGGTCATGAGTGATGAAAATATAGGTTAGCCCATGCTCGTCCTTGAGCTTATTGAGCAGCTTGAGTACCTGCGCCTGAATGGACACGTCCAGCGCGGATACCGCCTCATCGCAGATGATCAGTTCTGGATCAACAGAGAGCGCTCGTGCGATACCGATGCGCTGGCGCTGCCCGCCCGAAAACTCGTTGGGATAGCGGGTCATGTATTCGCGCGGCAGATTCACGTCCTCCAGCAGCCTGGCGATCCGCTCTATACGCTCCTGACGGTTCTTCATGCCGAATTTGATCAGCGGATCCTCCAGGGAACCGTAAATGGTGAACGCAGGGTTCAGGGAAGAATAGGGGTCCTGAAATACAATCTGAATCTTCTGACGGGCGTTGTCCATTTCCTTACGGGACAGCTTGCGCAGATCCTTCCACCCGTCCTGAAACCGGTACTCCATGCTTCCGTCCGTCACGGGCACTAACTGAAGGATGGATTTTCCCAGCGTGGTCTTGCCGCAGCCCGATTCGCCTACCAGCCCCAGCGTTTCCCCGCGATATACATCCAAACTAATATCGTCCACTGCCCGAACATAGCCGACCGTTCGCTTGATAACGCCCTTGCGGATGGGAAAATAGGTTTTTACGTTTCGTACCCGCAGCAATACTTCCTTATTTTCCATTGACGCTTCCCTCCCCGATATGAAAGCACCGCGCATAATGCCCCGAAGAAATCCTCTCTTCCTGCGGCATTTCCTTTTCGCAGCGCTCGGTTGCGAAATCGCAGCGCGGGCAGAACTGGCAGCCCTTTGGTCTGTGGAAGGGATCGGGCGTCATGCCGCGAATAGGCTCCAGCTGCTGATCCTTTCCCTTGCCCAGCACCGGAATGGAGCGCAGCAGCGCGCGGGTATAGGGATGCACGGGATGAACGAAAACTTCCTCCACACTTCCGTATTCTACGATATTGCCCATATACATGACGGCTACATCGTCCGCCATTTCAGCTACCACGCCCATGTTGTGGGTAATCATCACGATAGCCGTTCCATGCTCCCGCTTCAGAGCATTCATCAGTTCGAAGATCTGCGCGCTGATGGTAACGTCCAGCGCGGTAGTGGGCTCGTCTGCCAGCAAAATTTTCGGATCGCATGACATGGCCATGGCGATCATTGCCCGCTGGCGCATGCCGCCGGAAAACTGATGGGGGTATTCTCCGTCGCGAATCTCCGCCGCGGGAATCCCCATGGCCGCCAGCGCCTGAACGGATTCATGCCGGAGCTCCTTCCGCCGCATACCGCGCTTGTGCTGCCGAATCATTTCACGAATCTGCTTGCCCACGGTGTATACCGGGTTCAGCGCCGTCATGGGATCCTGAAAGATGATGGCAATGTCCTTGCCGCGCAGCGCACGCATCTCCCTGCCGTTCTTTTTCAGTTGATCCAGACGAATCCCCTTTTCTCCTTCACGCCAATAGGTGACAGAACCCTGTTCAATGCGCGAAAGCTCCGGCAGCAGCCGCAGGATGGCGTTGGCCGTGACGGATTTTCCGCAGCCGGATTCTCCTACGATGCAGAGCGTCCTTCCGCGCCGTATGTCAAAGCTGACACCCCGAAGCACCCTATTGCAGCGGCGATTGGTATAAAAGCTGACGTGTAGATCCTTGACGCTCAGCACGACGTCGCCTGTTCTTTCTGACATAGTGCATCCTCCTCAGCCGATCTGCGTCGGGTCGCTTGCATCTCGCAGTCCGTCGCCGATAAAGTTGATGGCCAGCACAAACAGCACCAGCACGGCGGCGCAGGGCAGCCACATCCACCAGTAGCCCAGCCAGTCGTAACGGATGCTTCCGGCGTTGGTGATTACGTTGATAATGTTCCCCCAGGTTGCGATCTCCTGCGGCACGCCGTAGCCCAAAACGGAAAGCGATGCCTCCTGCAGGATGAACATGGCGGTGGAAAGGGTAATATTCACCACGATCGGTCCTACGGTGTTGGGCAGAAGGTGCTTGAAGGCGATCTTCACCGGAGAAATGCCAAAGGCGTTCAGCGCCTGCACAAACTCCGCTTCCTTCAGCGAGAGTACCTTGCTGCGGGCCATGCGATACATGCTTGGCCAGCCTGTCAGGATAAAGATCAGGATCATGTTCCGCAGACTTTGCCCCACCAGCGCAACCATGATAATAATCAGCACCATCTGCGGAAAGGACAGGAACACATCCGAGATTTTGAGAACCAGCCGGTCCGCCCAGCCGCCCTTGTAGCCGACGAACATGCCCAGCGTCACGCCGATGACGGCCGCGCCCAGTGCGCTGCCCAGCCCCACAACGATGCTGATCCTGCCGCCGTACAGAATTCTTGCCCAGACGTCGCGCCCCATCTGATCCGTTCCGAAGAGATGCTCTCCGGAGGGCTGCGCCATGCGTTCCCGCAGAGAAATGGCCCCCGGCTGCCATCTTGTAAACAGCGGCGCCGCGAAGCAGAGAACGCAGATCACCAGAAACAGCGCTGCGCCCAGCACCGCCAGCTTGTTGGACAGCAGCTTGCGCGCCGTTCGGCTGGTCAGCCTTGTGGACAGACGTCCGCTCTCCTCCAGTGCCCGAATCCTGTCCATTTTGCGATCCAGTGCCGTTTGTCTGATATTGTTTTTCATGACAGCTTCACCCTCGGATCCAGAATTGCGGTCATAATATCGACCAGCAGGGATGAGAGCAGCACCAGCAGCACCATAAACAGCCCGACGGACATAATGATGGGCGTGTTCTGTGTCTTTACAGCGTCCGTAAACCATTTGCCGACGCCTGGCCACTGGAAGATGTTCTCGATAACGATGGAGCCGCTGATGAGCATCGGCAGTCGAAAGCCGATCAGCACCATGACAGGCGTACACGCCACGCGAAAACCGTGAAACAGGTTCACTTTCCACTCCGGCAGCCCCTTGGCGCGTGCGGTTTTGACGTAGTCGCAGTTCATGGAGTCCAGCATGCTCGAACGAGAATAGCGCATAACGCCGGCCGTCATGGAAATGCCGAGCACAAACGCCGGCAGAAACAGATGGTGCATCTCGTCCAGCAGTCCCGCCGTACCCCGCTGTCCTACGGGAAACCACTTCAGATTCAGGCAGAACAAAATGATGCAGAACACGCCGAACAGAAACTGCGGAATGGCAACGCCGATCATGCCGGCAACAGTCAGCACGTTATCCGCCAGCTTACCCTTGCGGATGGCCGAAATCAGCCCCAGCGCAACGCCCAGCACAGAGGAAATGATCAGTGCCGCCAGCGACAGCTCGATGGTAGCGGGCAGCTTCTGCAGCATCAGCACACCTACAGGCATGTTGTTTTGCAGCGAATACCCCAGATCCCCCGTACAAACGCCTCGAAGCCAGCTGAAGTAGCGTGTGATCATGGGTCCGTCTAAGCCTTTGGCTTCCTTAAAAGCAGCAATCTGTTCGGGGTTCATCTCCGCAAGCTGATCCATCGGAATCAGAAAATCAATCACATCGCCGGGCATCAGCTCAATCCCTGCATAGATCAGCAGGGTAATGATCAGCAGCATGGGGATCATGCCCAGGAGCTTTCGGATGATAAAGTTCAGCACAGGCTTCCCCTCTTTCGATTTGTCTATTTGCACTCGCCATTATAGAAGGAAAGGCGGGGGCCGGCTGTTTGCCAGCCCCCTGTTGTTCAAGTGATAAAGCGCCGATCAGCGTTCGAACATGTTCACGAAGATGTAACGCGGGAAGGTCACGTTAACGGTGTACACCGTGTAATCCGACATTTCCAGCAGCTGCTGCACCTGCGTGGAATCCTTGCAGAACGCATAGTCGATCATCCCGGCCTTTGCGTTGGTGATTAGGTTCTCATCACCCGCATCGGTGGAGGGATACAGGTAGAGCTTTTCGATATTGCCGGTTCCAGGCATGAAATAATCCGCATTCCGGGACAGGATCGTGTACTCGCCCAGCTTGACGGTCTCCACCTTGAAAGGACCGGTGCCGATGGGCATCTGCCAGAAGGTGTCCGCGCTGAAGTTCTCCGGCGCGACGCTTTCCAGCTTGTGCTTGGGCAGCACGGGCCATTGAGAGAAGATGGTCAGGGCGTTGGGCTGCGCGTTGTTGAATTCAAACGTCACGGTATTTCCTTCCACGGTGATGGACTTGGCATCGTTGACCACGTCGGTCATCACGGTGTTCGCGCCGGGGACGGTGGGATAGTAGCGGAAGGTCCAAGCTACATCCTCGGCTGTGAAGGACTCGCCGTCGTGCCACTTGACGTTCTCGCGGATCTTAAACGCAATGGTTTTGCCGTCCGCGGAAACCTCATAGCTCTCCGCCAAAGAACCATCGGTAGGCGCAAGGCTTTCGTCCGCGTTCAGGAGACGGTCAAACACGATTTCCTGATGCCAGAACAAACCGGGGTTGGTGGCGGGATGCTCCAGCGCGTTGACGGCGCCGGTGTTGGTGTACAGCGTGCGGTCTTCCCGGTCAGTGGTCCAATCCAAAATGTTTTTCCGGTAGGAGAACTGATCGTTGCCCACAGGATTCCCCTGCATGTCCAGATGCTTGGAGGTTACGACCCAGGAGGGAATGTAGAACATGGGAATGACCGGCACCTGTTCGTTTTCATACACCTGAATGGCGTCGTAGGCCACCTTCTGATCCTCCTTGGTCACGGCGACGCGGGACGCTTCAATGAGTTTGTCGAGGGTCTCATCCGGCTTTACGGTGGAGTTGTTGACGGCTGTGCTGTGATGACGGTTGTAGAACTCGCCCAGCGTCAGCGCGTTGGTACCGGCAAAGCACAGATCCCAGTCCACGGCGGAATGCATACCGTCCGCAGAGGGCGTCCAAAGCAGAGCGGTCAGGTTGTCGGTGAGCAGCTGGAATTCCATCTTCACGCCCACGTCGTTCCAGTACGCCTGGATTGCCGTAATGGTGTCCAGCAGGTTGCCCGTGTAGTAAACGGCCTTCAGGGTGCGGCTGCCGTCCCAGCCGGCCTCGGCCAACAGCTCCTTCGCCTTTTCCGGATTGTAAGTATACTCGGTCAGGCCGTCCGCCTGCCAGTAGCCCTCCGGAACCAGGGACTTGTGGGCGGCGGTCACGGTGCCGTTCCACAGCGCGTCCACGATGGCGTCCATGTCAATGGCATACCACAGCGCCTGACGGACGCGAACGTCCTGCAGGGGGTTGGGGTACATGGTGCCGCCTGTGCCCTCGGCGGCTGCGGAGGTGGCCGCGATGGAGAAGAGCAGGCTTACTGCCAGCAGTAGAGTGAACAGTTTCTTCATTGTGTTGCCTCCTTTTTTGTCGTCGCAGTGTTTATCTTTACCGGCTTATGCCGGCGAAGCACAGTGTATCGCGCAGGAGCGACGTTCAGAGCCTGCCCTCCCGCTCCAGAAAGAAGCGAACCGCGCCGAGAAGTCCCGCGTCGTTGCCGAGAGTGGCAGCCTCCACCCGAAGCCCTTCGGCAAAGCGCGGCATGACGCCTTGAAGCACCCGACGGCGCAGGGGCTCTATCAGCAGCTTTTCCTGTGCGCTTACGCCGCCGCCGATGAGCATGGCCTCCGGATTGAACAGGTGAACCAGCCCGGTGAGTCCCGCCGCAATGTCATCAATCCATGTCTCCAGCACTCGAAGCAGTACGGCGTCCCCCTGAGCGGCACGCTCAAATATTTTTCGCCCGTTCCATTCGGTTTCCGGCGCGGCTTCATGCGCACGATGGATGAGCGCGGTCACGGACGCATAGTGTTCAAAACAGCCGCGCTTTCCGCAGGGGCATGCAGGGCCCTCCTGATAGAGCGTAAAGTGCCCCAGCTCCCCGGCAATGCCCCGCGCACCGCCGTACAACCTTCCGTCCAGTACCAGCCCGCCGCCTACGCCTGTTCCCAACGTGATGAAAACGGCGTTCCGGCAGCCGCGTCCGCCGCCGAAGGCGTATTCGCCCAGCGCGGCGGCGTTAGCATCGTTGAGCGCCCAGACCGGCGCGCCCAGCGCCTGCTCCAGCTTCTCTTTGATGGGCGTTCCCTCATAATGGGGGATCTTTCCGTTGGTGCCGATCACCACGCCGCTTCGGTCGTCGATTTGTCCGGTGGCGGATACGCCTGCCCCGCAGATGGAGACGTTATGCCGCGCAAGAAACAGCACGGCGCTTTGGACAACCGTATCGATGATGGGCGTTTGGTAGCCGTCAAAGCTGACGTCGGCCTCTGCTTTTTCGTACAGGACGCCCTGTTCGTCCGCAAGGCCCATTTTCACGGAGGTGCCGCCGATGTCCAACGCCAGAATCATACCATTCCTCCCGGTAAATCGCGGACGGCGGCCATGAAGCGGGAGGCGATCTCCAGGGGGCGTGTGATCGCGCCGCCTACCACCACGGCCCATGCCCCGATTTCCAGCATTTTTCTTGCCTGCTCCGGCGTATGGATGCGTCCCTCCGCGATGACCGGGCAGGGAAGTGTTTTCACGAGACGCGCCACAAGCGCAAAATTCGGTTCGCCCGTTTCCCCGGCTGTCTGGGGGGTGTAGCCGTTCATGGTGGTGCCCACCAGATCGGCCCCCGCCGCGTGGGCGGCGACGCCCTCTTCAAAGGTTGCGCAGTCGGCCATGATGATGATGTTGGGGTATTCTTCCCGAACCGCTTTCAAAAATTCCGTCGGAGTCAGCCCATCGCCGCGCACGCAGTCCGTACAGTCGATGGACACAACGTCCGCCCCTGCGGCCATACACTCGTCCACCTCCCGCATGGTCATAGTGATGCGTCCCTGAAAGCCGGGATATTCCCGCTTGATTAGCCCGATCACCGGCAGGCCGGTTTCTTCCTTGATTTCGATGATATCCCGAACCGAGCTGGTGCGGATCATCTTCGCGCCTGCCAGCTTGGCGGCGCGGGCCATTAGCGGCATGACGGAGCGCTCCCGGTCGTAGAGCGGTTCGCCCGGCGTCGCCTGGCAGGAGACGATCACCGTGCCCTTCATTAGCGCAAACAACGCTTCCTTCGTCATTTTTCTTTCTCTCCCTTACAGCGTCCGTAAAAACAGACCGATTTTTCTGGCCAGCAGCGCGTGCCCTTCATCGCTGGGGTGAAGGCCGTCCGGCAAAAGCAGCTCCCGGCAGCGGGCGTTTTCCGGCTGAATGCCGCTGACGGCGTACAGATCCAGCACCGGCAGGGCGTAGTGCCGCGCCGTTTCCAGCAGGATCTCCCGATAGGCGGACAGAGGGGCCACGCTCCGTGGCTTGCGCCCGTCGCCATGGGGATCGTTTTCGTTGTCCCGATGCAGCGGGGTCAGGATGGCAATGGGCCTGCTGCCATAGCGCGTCAGCAGCCCGTCCATCAGGAAGTGACACGCCCCCCAGAAGGTGAAGGGATCCCGATCCGACGGCACGCCCAGCGGCGCGTCTCCGTGGCCGTAGTCGTTAGTGCCGCCAAAGACTACCACCGCGTCGGCGTTTGCATCCATTTCGGCCATGCGCATACAGAAAT
>ERZ1026772.178-NODE-178-length-49176-cov-15.127624_pt1 | contig 49176 bp, 63 predicted proteins | sample MGYA00380124_ERZ1026772 | MGnify/ENA primary metagenome ERZ1026772 (study PRJEB33269, sample SAMEA4719760) | human gut metagenome | biome: human-associated habitat; feature: organic feature; material: feces | place: Cameroon | collected 2013-10 ...
AGTGCTGCAAAAATAAACAATTCTGCACAAAAATATTCATTTTGAGCAATATTTTAGAGTTAAACTTTGCTAAAGTAACAATCTGTAAGATTTGCCATTCAAAAATGGGTGGTAAATTATAGATTGTAAGTAAAAATGATGGGCGACCGAAATAATCAGCCGCCCACAATAAAGAAACATTCTCATTTTCTTTTACGTTACTTGCAGATGCAAGCGAGCATCTCCATGTCATCGAAGCTCTTCTCGCAAGCCTTGATAGCCTTAAGCAGCTCGGCTTCCTCGACCTCGGTGATTTCCACCTCGACCTCCTTGTCGGCGAGTTCCTTGAAGTACTCCATGGTCTTCTTACTGAATCCCTCGAAGTAGGTGTTCACCTCTTGTAAAAGGTCGGTGTCCTCCTTGGTGTAAGTGTAGCCCTCATCCTTCATCTTGCGCTCATTCTCTTGTGCGGTCTTGAGCTTACCTTGCATCTCCTCAAACTTATCATCTTTCAAGGACTCCTGAGCTTCCTCTTTGTCCTTGTCGAAAGTGTCAGAAACGGAACGGAGAGCCTTCATGTTCTTCCATACCGCCAACATAGTTTCCTCACTCAAAGAGCTTGTCTTGAAGCCCTTCAATGTCTTGTAGGCGTTAACCGCCTCGATTGTCTTAATCTTCTTCATAAATTCACTTGGTTTAATAATTTATAAATACGCTTACAAAGGTACAAAAATATCCGCACATACGCAAGCATTTAACATTCTAATATCTACATAATTAGCAAGGAAGTGGGTATTACTTGCTTTCAGCTTTCATACCCACAAACCAAGCTAATAATTAATCAACCACTGAGTCGGAAGCTATGCCATCAGACAACTCATCAACATGCTCCTTCACATAGGCTGAGAAGGTGTTGATGTTTGTCACGGCATCAATCATCTTCTGCAAGTCCGATGTGTTGTAGTTCACGTTCAGGTTTTCCGTGGAATACTGGCTGAACGTGGCAATCTGGTTGCCGTCACCGTCCAACACAACACCATTGTCAACACTGACAATGCTTCCGCCACTGACGGCTACATTGCCCCTCACCTTGGTCGAATCGTTCACGATGTCAACCTCTCGCTTGAACTCTGTCATTTTTCCAAAAGTTACTTTCATTATTCCTTAAATTTAAACGTTTAAACTAACATATTCTCCTGTTTGCAAACATATGCAGAATAATATTCTATATTACGGTGCAAAGATAAGAATATTATTTTGTAGTCACAACTTTTTAATGTTAAATAATCTATCCTATTCCATAATAGAATGTTGCACTGTTTGTCTTTCCGCTTGTGTTGTCCATGATACTGATAAATATTCCGACCGCATAGCTACTAAACCCACTAGTTGTATATTTCTTCGCCGTCAAAGGCTTACTGGAAGAATTAACCAAATCCCAATAAGTAATACCACCATAGACAAAGCTATCCATTGTGAGCATCATCTTGTCTGCACTTGAAATCACAGAGGTTGGTGATTGGCTGGAGATGCCAGCTATTGCACCACTACTATTCTTTCCGTAGATGGCAACTTGAACGGAAGTAATTTGTATGCTTCTACTAATATTGCCTTCGCTTTGGTTTGTAAATTTGAACTTAATGCTGTTGATGGTGATGCTACCATTGCTGTCAAACGTAAACGTAAGTGGAGAAATCGCCTGTATCGCTATCTTTGGTGGAACATCGGCTGTTGGAGAAGAACCTGCATTGCCAAGTGTAAACGTGAAGTCCACATCATCAAGGCAATTCGTGCCAGCACCATTCACCACGACATTAGGCAATGCGAACATCTGTGCGGCAGAGTTCTCGTTTCGCAGCTTGAAGTAGAATCTATCCCATGTGAAACAAGGCAAAATGCTGATTTTCTTTTCCTTGTATAAGCTAAAAACTTGCTCGCTTAGATTGATGCTGATTGAGAAATAGTACTTCGTTCCTGCTACGAACGTTCCGAGGTTGTAAGTTGTCCCATTAACCGTGAACTCAATCTTGTAAGGCGTGGAGTACTTGACGCTTCCTCCCTTAATCTGAGCCAAGGTGTAAGGAGCGGATATAATCTTATAGACATACCCACCCTTGCTTATATAGTTCGCCTCCCCAGAGGTCACGGCTGGCAATCGGAACAACAAGGAAGGATAGATAGACAAGTTTGCGTCCGTCATTACCTCGTAGAAGTTTAACAGCCTGTCTTGGCTCTCACTAGCTATCTGCAAGCCAATGCCAACTTCATCATTTATATAAGCCTTGCCGTTCGTCACACCGAATGAATTTATTCGAAACAACATATTGCCCAATCCGCTGTTAGACCAATCCATCTTGTTTGTGTAATTGCGGAAATCGCCTATGCGGAAAGGGTCGCTTGCACCACCTGCTGGGTGCGTGTACGTAAGAGGTCTGTCTTCGTCAAATATACTATCGCCAACGGTAGAGCCTTTCGTGTATAGCTGTGCGACCGCATACTTGAAAGGCTTGCTTAAACCATAATTGTAGTCCTTCCCTTGCACATATTCATTCTCATCTGTGAACAGCTTGTTGTAGGGAACTGGCTTGTGCTTTGAAAAGGCATTCACGTTTCCACTCTTGCAGAGGGTAGCAAGGTCGTTGCTACTCTCTCCAAGAACACTTTTAACATCGTCTATGCTCACAGGAGCACTGATGATTCCATCTTTCAAACTCATAATCTATCACTTTTTAATTGTTCAACTTCATTCTCCAACTCTCTAACCCTAGCCTTCAACTTGGCGACCTCATCGTCAACTTGCTCGATAGCACCGAAGGCTACAGCAATCAACTTTGGTGACCAATAGTTGATTTTGAGGAAGCCTTCATCGTCCTTCTCTACAAGGTCTTGCATCAATGTGTTGTGAAGAACCCTTTGGGCAATCCATCCGATGCTAGCCTTGTTGTCTTCATTGTATCGGAAAGCCACCGTTCCACCCATTGCCTTGACGATTTCCAAGCTATCCACATCGTGTATGTCATGTTTCAATCGCTCATCAGAAGATTGATAAGCTGTTATGCCGCCTGTTGCCATGATGCTGCCATTGCTGAAACTCCAAGTGTATTCCGATGCACCAGTTTGTGAGACTTGCAAGCTAGCTGCACGATAAAATACATTAAACGAATTGCTAGCTACCAAATTTAGAGAGCCACTTCCAGCATTGATGGTTATACCTCCTACACTTGCATTGAGGTTTAAATCGCCATAAGCGGATAAGCTCATACTAGTATCTTCTAGAGTAATACTACTATGATAAGGTGAGCCACCACTATGATATTCTTGTATAACATTCCCCGAAAGCAACAAAGCTTTGTTTGGTGTAGAAGTAATACTATTAGCAGTATAAATACTTGGACAATAAATACTCTTAAACCAACTAGAACCATCTATACTTATCAGCCAATTTTTAGTATCATTTCCATTATCATCTGTGTCCCAATTACCAATATCTGAAACTAATACGTATCCACTATTATCAGGAGAGCCAATACGAAGATAATCATTGCTATTATCACAATGTATTTGAAAGCTGTCATCTGAATCAAACAGTATTCTATCTATTGCCTTAAGCTGAAGTTTACCACCACTCTGCGCATTATTTGCGTTGAACACACTTCCGTCCGCAATGCCAAGGTAGACAGTCTTATTGCTATGAGTGTACTTCAATCCTGCCCATTGATTCCAATCCCAAGCAGTTTCACCAAAACGAACCGCAGCACCTGTGTTGAAGATGAGCTGTGCATCAATGGCACTAATAGGAGTTGACTTGTTGCCAATCTTAAGCGCACCATTCTGCAAGGTGGTACTGATGGTATTGCTAGCAGATATGGTGGTCGCACCACTCAATGCACCGCTCACGTTTGCTGTTCCGTTGAACGACTGTCCCCAGATGGTTCTTGCGGTTTGAAGTTTCGTAGCACTGGCTACATTGTCCGATGTAAGTGCCAAGGTTCCTGTCACCGTTGGAAGCGTTACCACATTGCTGTGGTTTCCATTGGTCTGCAACCTTACGGAATAGTCGCTACCTGTGGTGTTGTCGTGGTGGAAATCAATGTAATGTCCTAGTTCTATCACACCACTGCTACTGATTGCTGGAATAGTGCCATAAGGCTTACTACTTCCAATTTGGGCATGATAGCCGTCCACAGTATCACAATTCGTGGCGTAGGCAGCTGTCAACGTCTTATTCGTTCCACCAATGGTAATAGAAATGTTATTCCCACTATTTGACAGATTGGTGAACAAGCCAGAGGCATGAACCCCATCCAACGTGTCGGCGTTACCTGCGTTGCTCGCATAGTTGACGGTCAGAGTTTTGTTTGTACCACCGATGGTGATTGAGAGGCTGTTGCCGCTGTTCGACAAGTTCGTAAACAATCCGTTGGCGTGTATTCCGTCCACCATGTCCGCATTATGCACCGTTGCCACGTCAGAGCCTTGTGCGATGCTTGTGTAGGCTTGGTTGTGAATGGCGGTCGCTGCGTCCTCAATGGTTGCGTATGCCTCGGTATGGCTTGCGGCGTTGCTTGTCTCTATGCTATTAACCAAGGTGAATCTCTTGCCCAAGCTACCACGCTGGTCTTGCAACGTTCTGATTACAACAGAAGCATGCGTGCCACGCATCTTAAGGAACACATCATAGTATGCCTTGCCTGTGGTCTTGTACATTGCAATCTTCAAGCTGTCCAATCCGTAGCCGTTGCGAGAAATCCACTGAATGCTACAACTTGCGTTTGCACCTGTGGAGATGTTATCCGTTCTAATGTAGACCCTAGCTATTCCATAACAGCCGCCAATGAAGCCTTCCGAGATATAGAGCAAGATGCAGCCATCTGAATAATTACCTGTTATCTCATTCACCTTAGCTATTCTTCGCCAAGGATAAGTGTTGGTGTTGCCGACGATTGCATTACAATAGCTCATGTAGCCATTGATGGTAATGTTGGCAGAGCCATCGAAGTTGGCATTACCCGTAAGGTCGCCGTTAAGGGCGATGTTCCTAGCCGTCACCAACTTGGTAGCCGAGTAGACTTGCATGTTCGCCAACGATTTTGCAACCGTTCCGATTGTCATGCTCACTCCATTGTTCGTGTTGCTCAAAGCGGTGAATATGCCGTTGAGGTGGACATTATCCAACTTATCCGCATTGGAGATTGTCTTGCTATTGATGTAGCCCCATATTGCCGACGCTGGTCTTCTATATATCTTATTCTTGGCGTTGCTGTCGTTGAATCCATTGTCGCTCGCACAGGAAGTAAGAATCTCCGTCTTGTCGGTCAAGTTCGCTGTGGCTGTTAATATGGAAGCAATCAAGTCCGTGTCCGCAACGGTCACATCAGCCGAACCATTGAATGACTTGCCGAAGACCGAAAGGGAGTGGTTCACCTTGGTTGCTGTTGCGGCGTTACCTGTGATGCTTGCGCTAGCTGTAATGAATCCTGCTCCATTCGTCAATTGGTTCGTGTTGTTCGGAATGCTTATGCTTTTTGCTGCACTACCATCATAGCTACCGCTTGAATATCCGCTCCATGAGAGGGCACTTGGGTTCTTCAACGAAGATGGTCTATCCGTGATGTCTGCCCACTTGTGGGTATGCCCACTTAGGCTAAACGTGCTTCCCTTAACAACGCTGATAGTAGTGCCACTCTTGCTGATAGAAGTCACGGCGTTGCCGCTTCCACTCACGCTTACGTTCATAGCCGAGCCACCCTCCAAGCTAGCAACCTTGTCGTAAAGTTTCTTTACTGACCAAGCACTAGCCAAGAAGGACGATTCCGTCTTTGTGGAGTCTGAACTTCCATTCGTTGCATTCGACATCTTGATAGCGGAGTCCCATGCAAGCACGCTACCACTCAATCCGCCGCCACTTCCAGCAGAGCTAGTTCCGTATGCGCTTATTCCACCTGTGGCATAGAGGTTTCCGTTGACCTTCAAGTTACCGTCCGAATCCTTCTCCAAGACGATGCCGTTGATGTTCACCTTGGTTGTTGTGTAGATGTCGCCAACAACATGCAGCTTGTAAGATGGTGAGGTCGTTCCGATGCCGACGTTACCATTCACGCTAAGTTTGTTGGAGAGGTATACATCCTTGCTACCAAAGTTGCGAATCCAAGTATTGTCGGTCATGTACCAACCGCCGCCGTGGTCTTCACTATACCAACCAGTGCTTCCCTTGCTTCTGAACCAGTTGTTTGTGTAGATAGTTCCTGCTGGTGCTGCGGAAGTATTGATGTTGCCCACACCTGTCATGTTGCCGCTCACGTTTGCTGTTCCGTTGAAGGACTGACCCCATAGCGAGCGAGCCGTTACAATTTGGTCAGCTTGCTTCACGATGCCAATTCTCGTAGCACCATCAAGCAAGGTGTAAGGACTATCCCCTGTGGTTGCTGGCAAGCTTTGAGCCGCAGAGAATGATGTATTTGTCACCAAAGTTCCTTGACTTGTGAAATCGGCAGATTTGCGCCCTGTCTTCTTGATGATTGTGTAAGACAGACTTCCATATTGAATTTGGCAATTTCCCCAAAGTTGAACATTGCCAGTTGCATTGTTGTAGTACACACGTAACCTTGAAGACATGTTTCCGACCAACTCACGCAAGGATATGCTAAAGTTGTACGCCCCAGAGTCCTTCGCACCATTCTGTCTGATTTTCAACACGACAACCGAGTAGGTATCATTAAACCCGTTTGAGAAGAGGAATGTGAAAATTCTATCATCATATTGGTTGTCTGTGACGGTAATGTCAAACAACTTCGCCCAATAGTGGGAAAGGCTTGCGGTGTTGCTGTTTACCGCTCCCGACCATACGATGTTGTCCTTGTGCCAACCATCGAGCAAGTCTGCATTGAGGTTAGTCCATTGTGCGGTGGTTGAAGCTATGTGGTTCGAGCCGTTGTAGCCGAATTGCATACCTCCCTTGCCGAACTTCACCATTCCTGCATTGTTGTTTGTAGAACCCATGAAGCCGATAGTGTTAGCTAAGTTGCAATCACCAATGTAGCAATCATCGCCAATGAGCAATCCGTTGTAAGCACCATTCAATGCGCTTGCCACAATCTTAAGCTGACCTGTGAGCGTTCCACCTGTCAAAGGCAAGTACTTTGCTGCTATGGCATCCACCTGTGACTTCGTATAAGCATCAGTAATGCCATACCCACTTATCGTTGTCGGCTTGCTTGTGAGTTCTGAGAAGGCAAGGCTGTTCTTGATTGCAAACGAGCCGAAAGCACCCTTGTTGCAATAGGCGAGGTTTGAACTTGTGCCACTATATGCTCCGTTCCAATAAGCTATGAAGCTCATGTCAGGAATAATGTTGCCATCGGTTGATGCGTTAGTCCATCCCGAAGCACCCACAGCCGTAAGGCTCTTCTTCGTGTAGCTCTTGGTGTATGTGATGGCTGTTCCACTAGTGGATATGCCTGTCACGAACACATTGCTTCCGCTAGGCTGGGTAACAGAGCGCAAGCCATCCGTGATGCCAAATCCCGACAAGGTGGTAGGCTTGTTGGTGATATAGCTCCACGCAAGGTTTCCTTGGAATGCCGTGAGAGCCTTGATGTGTGGAGCAATGAAGTAAGCATCGCCTTGGTTCGTCACGAACGAAAGGCTTACTCCTGCTCCAATCGTGTCATGGTCAGTATAAATCAATGCAGCCGATTGCACGCCACTTGCGTCTGGATGCTCGCTAGTCGAGAAAACCAATTGTGGACCGCCATCGCCATAGGACAGCTTTCCAGCCGACTTGATGTAGTTTGCATCGTTGCCATAGGTAGTTCCATAAATCACCAAGCGATTCTGCTCAGCCTTGTAGCTTGTGTTGACGGTGACGGTAGCCTTTGACAACTTCAAGATGTTGTCTATCTTGGTTATTCCTGTCAAGGCTTGCTCGGCACTGCTGCTTTGTATCCGTGTCGTTCCCACATAATGAGTATGGTTAGACAAGCTGAATGTGCTACCCTTCGTCAAGGTCAAGGTATGCCCACTGATAGATGCGGTTGTTATCGCATTCCCAGAACCTGTTACGCTAACGGCATTCACACCGTCTGTGATACCATATCCGCTGAGACTTGTTGGCTTAGAGGTCAAACTTGCAAAAGTATGTGTATGCCCATTGAGCGAGAATGTAGAGCCTTTTGTGAAGGTTATCTTTGTTCCACTCTTCGACACGCTAGTTACGGCATTGCCTGAGCCTGTGGTTTCAATGCTTGTTGCGCTACCACCCTCCAAGGTGGAGATTCTACCAATGGCAGCGTTCAACGAGTTGTTGAGCACGGCGATGGAATAGGCACTTGCAATCTCGCTAAGGTTCTCGCTGGTGAGCTTGATGGAATCGGCATACGCCTTTGCCGAGAAGTTGTTGCTTCCGGTTGTTCCCGCACTTCCCTCTCCGTAGGCTGTGATACCTCCAGTAGCATACAGGTTGCCATTAACTTTAAGAGCCTTATTGGTAGCATCATACTCAACCACAATTCCACCGATGTTCAACTTGCCTGGCAATATGGTGTTTCCCGATGCGTCCAAGAGCGTCAAGGTTCGCTTGATTGTGGTGAACGCACCCGAGTATTGGCGAACGTAAATAGGCTCGTTGGTTCCATCTGCCGTGGCAATCTCCAAGTAGCCGCCATCTGACCCAGTAGCACCACCACGAATGATGGCATAGTCGTTGTCTCCTACCTGCCACTTCACGCCATTTGCAAAACCGCTTGTCACGTTAGGGAATGTAATCTGTCCGCTTATGTTAGCCGTGCCGTCAAAGCTATTTCCCCACAAGGTTCGAGCAGTATAAAGTTGTGCCGCTTTTGCAGCATAACCAACCACCAAGGTCTTGTTAGTTCCTCCTATCGTGACGGAAATGTTGTTTCCGCTGTTAGCTAATGCCGTAAAGAGACCACTAGCATGAATGTTGTCAAGGGTGTCTGCGTTTCCTGCCGACTTCGCATAGTTAACCGATTGCGAGCCAATCGTTCCGCTATGAATAACCTCATACTCGGTTGCGGTCTTTCCCAATTCCCTATTAGGGGTGAAGAGCAGCTTGCCGTCCGTCATGCGGAGAGTGTCCACATGGGTAGCGTCCCTATAGAAGTGAATGCCTTCCGCTTGCGAGTCGGACTTGTCAGACGTGTAGATGCTGTTAAGACCGAAAATGTTCGAGTTCTGCATGTTCAACGCACCATTGTAAGCATCCTCAAACATACCGCCTTTTAAGGCGAGCACACCAGTCATAGTGCCACCTGCGAGAGGAAGGTAATTAGCGAACTTGTTGTTCAAGGTGTTTTCTGCATTCTTCGCCCTAGTTATCTCATTGTTGAGATTCGTTGTCAAGGTGGATTCAGCGGACTTCGCCCTTGTAATTTCGGCATTAAGATTTGTGGTCAATGTAGACTCCGCAGACTTGGCTCTTGTAATTTCACTATTAAGATTTGTAGTCAAAGTACTTTCCGCAGCCTTTGCCCTCGTCACCTCGTTCGAGATGGAAGTGTTGATGCCATCGACAATAGCGTTGAGGTCTGTAGACGAGGATATGCCATCAAGGAACGCAATAACCTCCTGCCACTTATTGATGATGTCGTCCGTGTCCGTAGCCGTGATACCAGTATACCAATTATACACTTTGTCCCAATTCGTCTGCTTGGCTGTGGTTGGTATTGAGTAGCCCGAAGCAAGGGCAATGGCAATAGTTCCTTTGGTCGTGATAGGCGAACCACTGACCGAAAGACCTGTAGGGACAGAGACTGCAACCGATGTGACCGTACCTGTGTTCTTTGTATATCCGCTATCATTGCTGAGTTCGGATAACTTGGTAGGAACGGTTACGTTTATGGTCTTCGCAGCAGAGTTTGGGGTGTAAGTGCCTAGGCTTGTGCCATTCTTCTGAATAGTCAAGCCGTAGATGGTCTGATGCGAAGTAAGATAGCTACCCTTTGGCTGATAGGTAGCCTTGGCAGCTGCTATCGTAAGATAGTCGGAGAACACGCCTGTTCCGAATGCGTTTATCTTGTCGTTGAGCTGCTTGATGCTCCAAGCAGTAGCAAGGAATGAAACTTCCGTCTTGCTGCTGTCTCCATTGTCGGCGGAAGTCATGGCTGTAGCCTTTTCGAAGCCAAGGACAGAGCCGTTCAATCCGCCTCCTGTGCCACCGCTGACGGAAGAAGCACCGAAAGCCGTGATGCCGCCTGTCGCATAGAAGTTGGCGGCGGTCTTTCCGTCCGTCTTCTGAACGTAGAGATTGCCGCTTCCATCGTTGATGATGTAGATGTCGCCAATGGCAACCTTGCTCTTGAAGGTAGCGATGCCGTTGACGGTAAGCGCACCTGTTATTGTTCCTCCAGCTAGAGGGAGATACTTAGCCACAGTCGAGTCCACTTGCGCCTTGGTATAAGCGTCCGTGATGCCATATCCTGCGATTGTAGTTGGCTTTGAGGTCAAGCTAGCGAAGGTATGGGTGTGACCGTTCACGGAGAAAGTCGTGCCCTTAGTCAAGGTCAAGGTGTGACCGTCTATGCTTGCGCTAGTAACGGCGTTCCCTGAGCCACTAAGCGTAACCGTATTGACTCCATCGGTGACTCCATAGCCAGCAAGTGTTGTTGGCTTTCCCGTAATCTCGCTGAATGCGTGGGTGTGTCCCAACTTGCTATAGGTCTTCTCCGCATCGGCAGACTTCAAGTAAGCAGCCAAGGACTGATGAGAAGTAAGGTAAGTTCCCAAGTCAACGGCTGTTCCACCTGTGGCTGCTATGGTCTTCGTGACACCATTAATCTTCACGCTGTGCGTATGTGTCTTGTCACTCTTTCCGCTGATGTCTTGGTGGGAGGTGAGATAGTTCCCCTTTGGCTGATACAAGGTAGATGCTTCCGTCTTCTTCAAGTAGTCAGCCAGCTGTCCTGTGACATCAATGCTGTTAATCATATCATAGAGCTTCTTGATAGACCAAGCTGAAGCAATCTCCGTTCCCTCGTTTTGTGCCGTCAAGAACTTAGCCTTGTCGAAAGGAACGATGCTTCCGTTCAAGCCACCACCATTGCTAGTGCCCTCGCCGTATGCGCTCATGCCACCTGTGGAATACACATTGCCATCAATCTTCAAAGCACCATTTACCACGCTGAGGGTAATGCTACCAATCTTAAGTTTTCCCTCCACGGACAAATCGTTACTAACGGTGAGTGTCTTGAAAGGAGCTTGTGGTGTCAATGCCACAAGGTCTTTGATGCTAGAGCCATCGCTTCCACTCTTCCATGTAGGCTCGAAGAAAGCAAGGTATGCACCAAGGTTCTTCTCGCTGATGATGAAAGATGTAGGGTCTGCGTGTACCTTTCCGTCAACACCCCAATAGATAGCACCATTTGCCAAGTAGCCCGAACCGTCAAAGCGAATAAGAGAAGTAGCTGCATTCTTGGTGACATCCCCCTTGTCGTCGAAACCAACGACCTGTCCATCGTTCATGTAGCCACCCCACCATGTTGCAATTCCGTTGCCCTTGGCGGTATTGTCCACGATACCATTGATACCACTCTGCACATATCCAGTCTTAGGGTCACGCAAGGCGATGAGGGAGCTGAGGATGAGTCCACCGTTGATGTCGGTACTTGCGTTCTCGCTCAAAGCATCCTTCAAGTAATTGTAGGTAGCCACATCGCCTATGACAGCATTCAACTTTCCTATGATGGTACTTGTGATGTATGCGCTAGCCAAGCCAAGCTTGTTGTAGAAGGTATCGTATGCCGCTTGGAAATTGTCGTAGAGAGTCGCAACACGGCTGTTGATGTTCTTCTTGCCATCGGAATCAGCCGCATTGTACCTAGTCACGATGTCGGCGATATAGGCGATGAGTTCCTTCTTCGCACCAAGCAATCCTGTCGTGTCCGTTCCGAATGCAGCCTTAAGGTCGGTCAATTGGCTAGTTCCACTCAGCACATCAGAGTTGGCAACCTCGTTATATGACTTCTCGGCTGCGGCAAAGGCATCCTCCAAACGCTTAGAGTCCTGTGCGATGGCGGCAATCTCGGAACTATCCAAGTAACCATCCTCCGTAAACTTATCGAAAGCATCCCTGTTTGACTTAACTGTATTACCAAGATTGGTGAGGTTGGTCTGCGTCTCCTTGATGCTTGCCTGTGCCTTCTTAGCCTCGGAATCGTCAGTATACTTCACCTTCTTTGTCCAATCGGCTGCGTTGAAAGTGGTGTTGCTTCTGATGGCGGTCACAAGCTCGCCCTTGGTGTATGCCACACCGCCGAGGGTATACGCCGCCTCCAAAATCCAAAGGTCACGTTCCTCGTAAGACGATGGCTTGCTCACGTAGATGCTGGACTTGCCGTCTATCATGTCGAAGACGGCATCTGGTATGTCCTGCTTCTGCCAAGAAGAGCCGTTCCAATAAGAGGTCTCTCCATTGGTTGTGTTATACCAAAGGTCGCCCTTGTGCTCGGACTTCTCCAAGTCTGTTTCCCAAGCTATGCTAGGGTCTTCTGCTTGATACCAAGTTTCTGCTTTCTTGTCAAATTGTTTTTGTATGTCCTTGAACTTTTCTTCCAAGGTGCTTCCTTGCAAGGTGGACATAACGGACAACTCTGCCTTGATGATGACTTTCTTCTGCTCGCTATCGTACTTAACGTAGCTGTCACCCTCGTAGTTGTTATCCTTCGTTGGACGGTCGCCAATATAGGCATCGCCGTAGGAACGGAAGAATGCCTTTGGCTTGTCGCCGCTCTTGTCAACGCCATACTCCACATACTCCTTGTTGTTGAAGGAATAGCTATTGATGCCGTGATAGAGCGTGACGCAAGGGGCATAGGTATCAACCGCCGAGAACACCAAGCAGCTCTGTCTCATAGGGTCGATTCTGTTACCGCATTGGCTGAGCACATCGCCCTTCATAGGAACATCGCTACCTGTTGCGCAATCCGTTTCCGAGAGGTCGATGTAATGGTATTTCTTTCCATCCAACTCAACAGGCTCTTCATCAATGCCGATAACCAATCGCCAAAGGAAGTGGTTGCCTGTCTTGTGGTACTTTCCTGCATTCAAGTTGAATGACTCCGAGCGCACTTGGTCTTCAACAACAAAGTCGTTGTCTATCTTGTCGCCGTCTTGCTCTGCGAGGAAATAGCAACGATAAGCCTTCTGTGACACATCGTTGTATGTCACAGTAACTTCATCAACCTTGTATGCGGCTACACCACCAGCAGGGGAAATGATTTCCTTACCCCCGATGGTTGAGTTCTTCTTGATTACCAACTCCTCAAAGATGGCTTTCATGCGTACCTCTAGATAGTCAGTGATAAGGTGGGAACGACCTTCTGTGTCGGGAGTCCAGCTGCCACCATTTTCAGCATTAAAAATGCCGACAAACAGACCACTTACAAACTTCTGAACCTTCTCCCAAGTGATAGTTCCCTTGGCTGTGTCATCCTTAAGTTTGTTTAATCTTTGCTCGTCAACAGCCTTTGCGGAATACACATTGTAATCAGTAGGTGCAGTCTTGTCGTAACTTTTAATAATGTAAATTGATTTTCCACCGCCTCCATTGCCATTAAGATAACTCTGTCCGTTATAAACAAGTTCCTCAATTTTAGACTCCATTGCATTGAGCCGTGAATATGACGGTTTTTCTCCGACATAATATTTTGCTCCATCATAAGGAATATCCAAATTAAGTTCATAGCCGATAATTCTTGAAGACCTATAGCTGTCATCATAACCCTTATTGTAAAGGTTAACCCTGTCTCCTACCCCATGAAAGTTGCCACGACCTTGACTGAATGAATAATTAGCCTCAGCGGTACATGTATATGTCGTAGGGTCTATCATAGACTTCTTCAAATTTTTAATAGCGTCCGTCAACAACTCATTCGAAGCAGCAGAAACCAAAGTATCGCCCAATTTGGTAGAATTCCAATTATAGAGAACAAAAGTATCTCCATCTTTTGGGTGTAATGCCGTGTCCGGCAAAAAACGACCATAATCCTCATTAGCAACAATCTCAAAGACCTGTGATTTTGGATTTATCTGTTCCTTTCCATCCTTTAAAATCGGATTGCCATCATTATCTCTAAGTATTTCCGAAACTCCATCTGGATTAAACTCACACTCGAAGTCCATACCATTAAGTGAACCGCTTTGGAACACTATATGTAAATTCTTACCACTAAGAATATACGCCTTTCGGAAAGCCATATCACCTGTTTTTTCGCCATCATCATTGACAATAGTAAGCGAATTTACACGATAGAAAGTCCGTTTGATATAATCACCCTCTTCGGGCGTACTTTCATCCTCTACATCTTTTTCGTATGATGTCACCTTAGACGTTTTGATAAGGTTTCTTGGATAAATATCATCATTAGTTGTTACTCCCTCGACATACTGGTCTTCATGGAGTCCACCGACTTGTATATATCCGTTTTTCAGCTCAAAGCCATTCTCTGCTAACAATTGCTTGTTTTTGTCAGAGCATTCTGCTGAAGTAGGAAGCATGAGACGTTTTTCTACAACACCATCCTTTGTTATGTCCGCATCTGCATCATTCTTATATCCACTAGGCAAGTTCCTTGCAGCTCCAAAAGCATATACCCTGTTTGCATAAGTAGACTGGCTTTGCGAACTTGACATAGAAACGATGTTGTCGTTTAGTCTGAAATCAACAATCGCATTTGTATTCTCGCAAGTACCAAAATGTAGAATATTGCCTTCAAACCACCATTCACATTCAAACGTCTGAGCAATATTTGCGATAGCATCCAATATACTTGTGTTTGAGTAGGTTATAAGCTTTGCAGCATTTGCGTCTACGCTCGCATCAATAACATAAGTATAGTCCGTTCCTTCGCCTTCAAACTTAGGGTCGTAAAGATAAGACTTGTCTAACTTCGCATAATAAGCTAAACTTTTCATAATCACCTCTACATGGGTGCTTATTTTTGAAGTAAGAGAGAATGTCGCTTCTTGTGAACCTGTATTAGGGCGATACTTCAAGATCTTATTCTTTAACTTACGATAATATGCATCAAATTGTATCTCATAGGAATATCCAATAGTATCATTATCCTTGGCCTTAATTAAGTCTATTAGTTCAAATCGTCCATATGGTGTATCTATAAAATCACCAAGTAAGAAATATGTAGGCTTAGTAAGCTTAAAGGAAAGCTTACAATAGTGGGACTGCATTAATTCATAGTGAACCAATGCATCCTGTGTTACGGGAACAGAACATCTTACATGTATGTTTCCGTCATTATCGTAATACTTTATATCAATATCCTTGTAAGTTTTCATAATTGCTCTATATCCTTGTAAGTTTTCATAATTGCTCTATATCCTCAAATTCTTTCAACGTGAACATACCTATATCAGAATCCGTCAACGCTCCCCTATTAGTTGGATTGTACTCTACAAACTTCAAACTCTTCTTGCCTATAGCTCCACCTTTTCCCCTTGAATAAGTAGGAGATTTTCTCGCACAATACAAACGGTATACATCATCCTTCGACTTCGGAACCTGTATCGTGACAAAACCATTATCCATAAGCGCATCAAAGGCTTTAACCCTTTTATTATAGTCACTATGGTCTCTGCCGACAATAACAAACTCCAAGGTAATGCTTCTTTCTGCCTTTTTTGGACGGATAGGAACAACCCTAGTTCCATTCTCTGTCCTTACTTCATTGGTAATATAACTTTTATTGTCTGCGTCAGCTTCCAACGCATCCAAAAAGCCATACCCCATCTTGACCCGATAGGTAGTCCAAGCATCTTTTCCGTTTATGATAAGTTCATTCGTGTTCATGCCAACAAAGTTAAAAACAAAATGAGGAATAATATTATATTTTTACCACAATGCTTTCACTTAAAATTTAAGTGCAAAAAGGGCGCAAATCCAAATAGGAAATGCGCCCAAAAACAATAAGCTTTTGATATTATGAAGTTGTATTTTCGTTTCCCCTTACTTTTGTGGCTAACGCTACTTTATCTTCAGCATCCTTCCGTATCTTTTCTATTTCTTCTGCCGGAGCATCCGTAAGAGCCAACATTTGGACAGCAGTCTCTAAAGACAGGACACCTTGATTGTATAGTTCCGCAATAACTTTCCACTTATCTTTTTTATCATCCTCAAAAGGCTCTGCGAAATCGAACTCTACTTCCAGCTTATCCAACTTGCTTCTCTTTTCAGGATATAGTTCCTTCATAACGGCAATAATAACATGCGACAATCTACCGACAAGCTCTTCATAGATTTCCATTCGGTTCGCCCTCTTGATGTAGCCCAATACCAACGCTCGCTTTATACCTACACTGGTAAGCGTACTCATGGCTTTCATCAGTTCCGGTGACATATCCGGTGTAAATGTATCAAACAATATAGATTGAGCCAAGTCCTCTTTCTCTGCCTTGCGAATTTCTGAGTTCTGAGGTGGATTGATATATTCAAACCTAGAATTCTTTCCTGTCAATTGTATCAGCTTGCCTGGCTTGTTCCGCTTAGGGATTGATTGTATCACGTCAGCGGTTGCCGCAGCTATAGGGTCGGCAAAATAGTTGTTCGCATCTCCTATCTTGGAGTCTAACATCTCTTCACGTTCCATTCTTGGCTCTGCACCATCCCATGATTTAGGTTGGCGAAAGTAGATGCCGTTAATCTTTCCGGTCGGATTAGGATACTTATACACCTTCCATCCAAAGCCACCACGCTCACAATGATAGTTGAAGACCGATGTCAATATATCCCAACATTCAACAGTTCTTGTCTCTCGCTTTAAGGAATAACCTATCGCAAAAGCAAGCATATTTCCATATTGGTCAAACAATTCTCTCATCTTATGTCCTTTGGAACGTGCTGCTACGTATACATCAACATGCATTTCTCCGTTTTTTTGCGAGAAATTAAAGACAAGTCCGCTTTCGGTTTCCGCTCCGGCAAGTCGCTTGCATTGGCGAAGCTTGGTATTGAAGTATATATTCTTCAAGTATTTTTTGTATAGCTCAAAGGCTTCATCGTCACCTTCTACTTTCTTCCACATTATCGGATTACCTAACAAGAAGAACAACTCTACCTCATTGATGTATCTCTGCCTTGTCCTTGCCAACTTCTCCGTCCTATATGGTTTTTCTCCCTTTACCCATTTATCCTCACGGCTCATCACCTTGTGAGTTTGCGGATTATATTCCGAAATGGCATTATCCACATCGAAATCATGTTGTTCCATCATGTTTACGACAGAATCAACATCATTATCTTCCAAACGTTCGAAGATGCTTCTCTCCACACCCAATGCATTGAGCGTGAGGTTTCGAAAATATGTCTTTATCTGAATAATTGAATCTACAAACATCCTTATAACTTTTTGAAGCAAAGGTAATAATAAACATGGTTTCTACACGCTTTAATCTACGTATGCCTTTCACTTAGTTTTTAAGTGAATAAAAAAGACTATTTACTAAAGAATCTATCTTTATTTAGTAAACAATCTTTTTTATTTACACTAGACTTTTATTCGCCCTTATATAGTACTTACACTAACTATCTAATAGTTAAATATTTGTATTTTTATTACAAAAGTAATTATATTTGTCGTTTAGTACACTCCTAAGTCTGATTTTGATGCTTTCCTTGGCTTCATCACCTTACCGAGCAATACAGCAAGAATATAATACCTAGCAGCATCTATTAAATGATTGTCATGGTCTTCTGGAACATTGATATAATTACCATCCTTATCTTTTGACCACACATATTTACGGAACTCGCTCTGTAAATGGACTGATTGCCTAGTAGTGAAGATTTCGAATGTCTGCATCTTGTCAATACCAGCCAATATAGAACCAGCCCCTTTTTGTGCTCCATATATGACTATTCCACCAAGAGCTACCTCATCTATAAGTCTAGGGTCAGCACTATCCGCATACACAAACAAACCTTCTTCCGCATAAGGGCGCAAGAATTTTATAATATCACTGGATAACATTTCCGTTCTATAGCAAAGTTCCTCTATGTATAGGCGATTATCTACGATACCACACTTTACAATTGCAGTATAGTCTTTCGAATATCCCCAGTCTACTCCGAGGGCTACTTTCCTTGCGTTGCTAGGGAACTTGTCAACGATACCTACATGCTTGAATATTGCACCTTCAGAGACATCTGACCATCTACCTATCATTATATGAGCATATTTCTCCGGTTCATTCTCCTTCATTTCCAACACCTCATTAAGGAACTCCGGTGACAAATGCTTTATGTTATCAAGATACGTAGTATGAATGTGCAACACTCTTGGGTCTGTGCTGATCTGGACGGGAACGCCATCAAAATACACTTCTTTGTGCGTCTTTTCTATAAAACGCTTATATACCCAATGATTGGAATCGCATGGGTTCATAATGATTATTACTCGGTTGTGCAAGCCTTTCTGACGGATTGAAAGCATGATGCGCTCAAAATCCTCCTCACTCGTCCATTCCTCAGCCTCATCAACAACAAATGTAGTCACGCCATGGATTGACTTTAACTTCGCAGTCTGATTACCACTAGAAGTATTGATACCACGGAACATGATTTCAGCTCCTGTCATCTTATTGACTATATCGGTCTTCGTATTCTTGAAGTAATCCTGTGTGCCATCAATCTCTATCTTCTCTTTAACCTCTGGAATTACGGAAATAGCGGCACTCACCATCGTATAACGTGTATAAAGAATCTTATGCGCTATCTTCCTTTCGGCATTGTATTCAAAAGTAAGTCTTTCGATAAACTGAGAGGCAGAGAAACTTTTTCCTGACGCACGACTTCCTGTAATAAGGTAAATGAAATGCGTCTTGTCATTATATAACGGATAATAAACGGAATGTGTTTTAGCCATTACTCACCCTCCCCTTGCTCTTCTGCTTCCTGTTCTATCTCTCTTTCAATCCACTTATTGACGGATATACCTTTCTTAGGGTCAAAAGGAATACCCTTTTCCTCTTCATCCTTCTTACCTCTCTGAATCTCTCTCCAAGTCATATCGTAATGGAATAGCCAAGTAGAAAGAGCTTGTACGTTAGGTGGAGTCTCCTGCTCGGTTTCTCTAGTTTCCACTACTATATCATCCGTCATAACTCCATCTACAACCATGTGTCTTTTGGTGGTTGTCTTGCCTTTTACTTTAACACCGCCAAGGGCGCATTTAAGGAATCTGCCACGCACGATTGCATTAATAAACTCTCTGCCACGCACGAGGGATTGAGTTATCCTTTCGCCTCTTTCCGCATTTTCGTCTTCATTCCAATTCTCGTATTTTCCGTTTTTCATTCGGTTGAAGACCTGTGGATTTAGGTCAACCCCAAACTTCAAACCAAGGGCGTAAGCAATTTCAGAATCCTTCTGACCTTGCTTTGCAAGCTGTTCTATCTCATCGTAGAAAGCATCGCCATTGTAATCAAATTTCGGTTTTGCCATTTTCTTGTATTTATTATTGTTTCGCTATATATTGGGCAGATGGGATTTATACCTTGCCTCTAATCTTGTTATACATATAGAAAGGAACGGCTAGAATGAACATCGGTATTGCCAATACCATAGCTATAGCCAAGTTCGCAATCTTCATTAATCTTTTTCCGTTTGCCTTCATAATCTTTCGTTATTTACGAGTTGACCAATTGTCCTACCTTGTTTATCAAAGGGGAGAAAAGACACGACACCCACATATTGAATGCATTCTTTCTACTCTTGCCAAGAAACATAGAAACAATCATAAAGGGAATGAGCATATCTATTGTTATTGCCGCCATTATAAACCCTAACGTGAATCTTATAATCTTTTTCATTGCTTTCATTTTGTTTTTGTTTATATGCGTTTAGCAACCTTCATAAGCATTTCTCCCTTTATCACCTTGTCGGTTTCAATAAAGCCAAAGGTGCTCATAAAGCGTTCCTTGTTCTCGATGTTATCAAAGGATAGCATGACGTAAGACTCGGCTTCCAATGCTTTTTCCGCTGCCTTGGTATTTACTTCTTTCTTTACCTGTTGCATACGTTCCTTATTCGCTTGGTATTGAGCCTCCTGCTGCTGATTGGCTATGATTTGATTTTGCTCTATCTGTCGTCTCTGTTCTTCTTGCACTTCCTTTGGTGCTGGTGCTTTTCTGTTTTCGCTTTCTTGGGCAAATGGGTCTAGTAATGAATTTAGCTCTTTACCTAACTCATCTTCGCCTTCAGTCTTTACCATTGCATCATATCCAAACAGGGATAGGTCTTCTTCCGTTAATCCGGCATCCATATAGTTTATGTCCGGCAGTAATTCACGGACTTTCATGTCATCCCATTCTCCATGAGCATTCTCGGAATTGAGCATAAAATTAAGTTCGACTTCGGTCTTGTAATCTACATCTATAGCCTCAGCCAAAAGAGTATAGTCCTTTTCGGGATAGCCCATAATCTCATCCACGATGGTTACTTTTTGGTTGCCGCCTACGATGGTCATTGTCTGCTTATTGACGGTTATACCACCAACAACACCATATTTCCTTATGGAACGTTTCAATGTAGCTTTCTGCTGCGGTGAAATCCTCCTTGGATTATATGGTGCTATCTGCACTTCGGAGCGTTTGAACTCTTCTTGCTTACCTGTGAAATAGTCTCTTGGTTTCGTCATCTTATCAACTCATTGTTTCTTGCAAAGGTATGAATAATAATTGTTTAAGATGAATGTTTGTCTGCGTGTCTTTTCACTTTGTCTTTTTAGTGAAATAACATATCGCAGCAACATGCTAATTGGCTTATATTTTGGTTACTTTTGCACAAAAAAGATATGGGAGACGTAGGTAATAATGGGACATATGCTAGGCTGAGAGCACAAGCTACCTCTATGCGGAGAAAAGCCGAGTCGGTTGGTAATAAGCTACAAGCTATAGCGGAAGGTATAGCTAAGAAATATGGGGCAAGGGTCACTCCTATCAATTACAAGAGTGTTGACTCCATAGTACGCAAGGCTAAGGGCGAGGCTAATGGCATTAAAGACATAAAGGACTCGTACAGAACAACCATCATCGCAGATAAAGGCTCGATTCCAAAAATCATAAAAGACCTTCAAGGCAAATACAAAGGCTTTGAGTTCGTAAGACTCAAGGAACAGAAACTGGATACTGGCTATTCAGGAAACATCATCAATATTCGGAACAGGAAGACCGGACTTATTGGTGAGATACAAGTTAACACTGCCAAGATGATTTACGCCAAGGAAAATTACTCGATAGCCTACAAGCTGTTGGGTGGGAAGACCATGCGAGAAATCTATAAAGAGACCAAGAAACCATCCGGTTGGGGACATGCGTTATACGAGCAGAGTAGAACCGCCAAGAGTAACGGAGGCAAGAAACAAAGGTCGGTATCTATGCAACAAGCTTACTATGCAACGTTTCAATAATTAATATATTTAAATTTCAAGTAATAAACATTAATTTATTTGCAAGTTTAATATCTTTTTTATATCTTTGCATTGTAATAAGGAGATAAAGACTATGAACAATAAAGATAAGAACAAAATCAGCCACATTCTTAAAAGTGGAGATTCGGTTTATGCTTACTATTGGGAGGATGACATCGTTGTCCGTTATCAATATGTAAATAAAGAACTTATGTGTTACCCTAAAGGTAAAGGACGTAAGCCAAAAGAGTTTAAGTTTAATGAGAACACCTATGCACAAGATGCTCTTGAACTAGGTGAGTTAATAACGAAAGAAGAATATGAAAGATTCTGAAATGATAGAGTTGTGCCTCCACATTGCTTGTGAGGCGCACAAGGGACAGATTGATAAGGTTGGACTTCCGGTGATATTGCATCCTATCCATGTAGGAGAAATGGGTAATAGTACCGAAGAGATTTGTGTCGGATTTCTCCATGATACGATAGAAGATACGGATATGACCTACGACAAGCTGTTATCACTAGGAGTAAGAAAAGACATTGCCGATAGTGTATGCATTCTAACCCACAAGGAAGGTATTCCGTATTTCGACTACGTACAATCTATCATCGACTCTAAAGATATGGTTGCAATCCAAGTCAAAATCAATGACCTGCATCACAACCAATCGAGAGCCAAGAAGTATGGATTCCAAAAGCAATTTGAGAAATGCACTACGGCAATTGCGATGATGGGAAGGTTCTTTCCACATGAAGAGGGACAATACTACCCATCGTTCGAATATATTCCTTAAGATGTACGCTTACGGGTATAATCCCAACCTAATTCCTTTGCGACTTCACGAAGAGCTTTGTTAGTACTAACAACATCAGCTCTGTCCCAAGCAATTGACAACTGCTCTCTACTCATTCTTCCGTGAGTGTAATCGGAACTTGGCTTTGCAACATAAGCATTAAAATACTTATTACGCTTTTCCTTTATTTTTCTAGCAACATTGACAGCTTGTCGTGGAGTACTGATTCCCCAACCATTCTTTGGTCTTTTCATAGAGTAGGTATAAGAACTTGTGATAGCTCTTACTTCTGCTGCATTATGTGTGACCGCAGTTGCTATATCTGCACTACTGAAGCTTCTTCCTATCCTACCTGCAATATTGTTAGTCAAACCTTTCCCTGGATGATTATGCGTCAATATTGCATCTTTGTAGCTATAACCATCCGGTAATCTCGTACTAGTTGAGCTTCCCCTTGTGGAATGGCTTATCTCTTTTCCGTTTTGGTCGAAAGCATAAATACGTTCTGTCTTTAACTTTCTAATCTTAGCTTCAGTGTCGGACAAAGCCGCATCCAACCCACGGCTATGTCCGGCATTGATTTGCCTATCTACTCTTTCGCCTCGTTGAGGTCTGCCTCTATATCCTCTATCTGCCATATATAAATCTCCTTTTTTATTTGCAAAGATACGAAATAACCTTGGGAGCACCTAAATATCAAAGGCTTGCAACTTCACTTATTTATATTGTGCAATCATTCTTTATCTTTGTTGTATCGAACCTCAACACCTGCAATCGTTTGTTTCACAAAAACTGCCTTGCAAGACAATAGCTTACCACTCTTAGATAATACTTTATCTTTGTACCTAATATCATACTTACCCATTTGATAATCATAACAAGCATCAATACAACTCTCTACAAGATTCTTCTCAGCTTCGAAGTACGGCATATCCTTCTTGCTAACTTTCGCAAGCCACACACCACCTTTTATAAGGTCGAATATTCTTGAATACCCCTCACGCAAGCCTTTGCAATACGCTGCATAAAACTGAACTTTCTGAAGAGGAACTTTTGTTCCTCGCTCCAATAATCTGACCGCCAGCTCTCTAGCCTCATCATCTTGGCTCTGCTCTAGAATCTTCATTGCTTGATTTACAACTCTTCTTTCTTGTTCCGTCATATCATTTAGAATTTAAGTTTTTCAGAAAGTTCAATCTGTCTTCTACTTGTGTAAAGGTATCATCCAACTCGTTATCACTCATAGAGGAATAGAAAGTATAGCTACATGGTCGCATAGTAAACCCATCAACCAAGAACACAGAGAACCACATAATTCGCTTTACACTGCATTGTTTCAGATTAACTTCTAATGCTCCTTGTTCAACTTTAACGGCAATATTATTGGTTGATTTAATGTTTAATACCTTACCTAAAACATCGTTATATACTTCATTTATTGCTCTTCTCTTTAAATCCTACATATCTCTTCATTTCACTATAAGCTCTCTTCATAGCCTCAGCCGGAGAAAGATTATACTTTTTCTCAATCTCGCTTGTTATATCCGCAAGGTGTTTTCTAAACAACTCTTCAGTATAAGTATCATCTTTCATTCGTTGAATACCCCTTGCATATATCTTAGCCTTATCCATTCCCCATTCCAAGCCCATTTCGTGAATGAATTCATCCAATTGCATAAGGCTTTTCTTTCCGAAGTTTCGGAATTTTACCATTTCGAACTTGGAATATTGTACCAAATCTCCAATAGTATCTATGTCGGCTGCCTTTGTCACATTAAGGACACGTACTGGTAAATTACAATTTACCAAGCGGATAGAGAACAATGAAGGAGGAACGTCTTCAGATTGTTCTTCATCTTTTTCACCCTCTTGCATAATCAACTGCATTTTTACATTCTTAATTTCTTCTTTCAAGAAATTGTTCTCCTGCTTCAAATCAGCAAGTTCTTCAATCGCATAGTTGAACTTCCTGATAGCCTTAATGACAATCTGGCGCACCCTCTCCCTTGAAAGTTCAAACTCTTCGGCTATATTACAAATTCTTTCCCCATTAAAAAATGCTTGCATAATCTTCTTCTCTCGCATTCCACCTTGTGACGTTAACTCCAATAACGTACAAAGTGAACCTCCTATCTTGTCATAGCTGAAAGAAGAAACGTTCAAGGCATCATGCATTAACATTTGTATCTTCGCATTTACCTTGCGCTCACTTGCCAACAACTCTTTCTGCTCTCTATCAAGCAAGTCTTCTGAAACTGACAACATTTTGTACTTCTCGGAATACTTCTTAACATCATCAGCATTCACCCAAAAGCGTTTGCTGCTCTTATCATTGTAGCCTCCAAGCAACCCCTTGTTAACCCAATTTGTAATCGTCTGAGGGTCAACGCCTAAAAAAGCAGCGGCATCATTTCGTGTCATTCTCTCCATACGAAACCCTTTCTTTTATTTTTTGTTCTTAAAATATTCACCATAGGCATTAACCAAATCTTTTTCAGTAATACCTCTACTCAAACAATCATTAGCGAAATCTACCTGTACATTATCATTCCTTTGAACTTTAGTGTATCGTTCAGAATATTCTTTAATTAAGTCGGCAACTACCATATATGCTTTAATTTGGGAAGATTTAAGCATATCTACGCTAACAAAAGTCTTGCAGATATTAATACCTCGCTTATAGTCAATCTTTTGCAGATAAAGTCCCATACTCGTAGCTACAACCTTGCTTGTATCATTCTTATAAATAAGAACCGTATAAGCCACTTCTCTTTCAATATGGGCTAATACCCTATTAATTGGCATATTCTCTATTCCCAATGCTCGCTCGGCATATCTTCGTAAGAAATGGGGCGTATAACTGAACTGCTCTGCACTATTCTCTTCGTCCAACAAGGAAGTTGCACATACATAATCATTCGTCTCCTTGCAATAGATAAACATATCGAAATAGAATTGTCTGATGTTCCCTCTATTTACATACACGCATACTTTGTACTCGGTAGCGTCTTTCGTCTTGAAATCATAACACTGAGTAGTGCATTGCCCCATTCCCTTACGAAGCTCACGAATGAGTTTCTTTGCTTTTTCGATAGCAAACTTTTCTAGCATAGGCTTATCCTTCTTGAATATCTCAAAGAGTTCACGCCCTGTCATAGAACCTATAATCATTCTTTGTCCTCCACTTTTTTGTTCAACTCATTGGTAAAAAAACTTTTTAATCCATCGTATTGCTTTACCACCTGCTCCAAAGCCTTATTTTTTTCACGTAACTCATCACGCTCTAAGAGTAACTTTCTGTACTTCTCTAACTCACATCTAACTTCTTTCGAGTGAAGCCTCTGTAGCTGATTGTTGAGTTCATTAAGTCTGTAGCCTTGTTCACGTGTTTTCTTACGAAGACGACACAACTCTTCTTGCATCTTGGAATAATTCTTCAATACCCTAAGAGTTATTCGCTCTTCGGGTATATCCTTATTCATATCATTCTTTCTAGCCTTACTCATATTAAAACTCCCTATTCTTTAAAAATAACACACTCCCTACCAAAACACTACCTCTCCAACCAAGGTGCTTTGCCTGTATTGTAGCCAAAGTATTTATAGGTTTATGTTTGAGAAGTCCTTCTTCATCGCATAACAATATAATATCATCATCAAGATGTAACAATTCTACATAGCCACCCACAAGTGATTGAGCCTCATCCAAGGAGAACTTCTTTTCGTTCTTTGGTTGCACATCAACCACGGAACGACCAACATTATACAACTTTGCCATATTAAACCAATTTTAAAACGTTAGATATCACATATTTCGCTATATTAGTATCTCTTTTGAGTTTATATTTATAACCTGTTTGTTTATAATAACGAATATCGTAACTTACAATATCAAAAGAGCATATCTTACCTTTTAAAATGAAAGGCAAAGAGCATATCTTACCTAAGAAAGGCAATATCCTATCTGGCCAATCTTTCGTGGCATTTTTCTTACGCCCTTCATTTTCTCTATACAGAAACTCAATTTCACTTGTCGCATCATTACATTTGTCAACAACTTTCTTGCGCAATTCTGCAATGCGAGCAATTGCATCACTATAGTTATAATACTCTTCAACAAAAAGCTCGTCGTCACCAAAAATTTTTCCATATTTTAATTGTAAGAGATAAATTTTTGTTTCTGACTTTGGTTGTAATGTTTCCAAGGCTACATCCAAAGCCTCAGAAAATTCTCTATTTAAGCAAAAAGCCTCCTTGTATCTGTTTATAATATCAAAAGCAGTAATCCTATCCATAATTCTAAGTTTTAAATTTCAACACCAAAATTTTCTGCAAAAATCTGAAGCATAGTCAACTCCAAAATAACTTTCTTCGCCTCGTCCTCACTCATACCATAGCATACTGCAAAACGCTGACGTAACGTTGCGCAATCCATATCTTGACGCTCGTTTAAGAAAGCTATCATATTTCTTACTAATTCTTTGCTATTCATTCTCTTAGACAGTTTTTGTGGTGTGTCTCACCTTTTATATTATTTGTACTTTTCAATTGTATCAAAGATATTATTTAAAGCCTCATCGCAATACGCTGTACTAGTTACACATGCACCTCTTGAAATCGCCTTGTAGCAATCTCTAAGACCAAGCAAGCCACTAATAAGCTTAGACGCATCATAGCAAGTAAACTTATTCAAGTCCAATGCATCAATAGCATTTATGCCATTTTCTGTGATAACACCTTTAATCTCATTGATGAACTTCTTCTGCTTGTCGGTAATCATCTTCATAACAATTGTGCTAGTTTTTAACGTGCTCGCCCTGCACTATCTTGCAAGAAACTTGTCTTGCGGCAAATCTTCAAGTATCTCTTAAAGACATTGCAAAGATACGAATTAATTTTCTAACTTGCAGACATTTTATGGTTTTTCTTTATTTATTTAACCTTTATTCGTGGTTTAAGGTACATTTACTACATACATTAACAATAAAGGCAGACTTTCACAAGCCTGCCAATACATATAAAGAAGATAATACATTATTATATATAAATTAAAAAGAACATTATCTGTTATCATACCTGTAGAGTATTACCCTACTTTGCGGAAACACCTTATATATTCGCTCTAAGTCTTCGGGTGCATTATCTCTCAGCCATGCGAAACAATCCAAGTCCAAAGACAAACCTCCTGACGCATTCCCTACCTCTGCATTCTCGGAGCGTAATGCTCTGGAGTACATTATCGGCTTAGGTAAATGTCGATGTTTCATATATTGCAAGATTTGCTTTTGAGTAAAATCAGCAAGAGGATAACAATTTCCACCATGAATGTAATTTTCCTCCTCATAAGATTTTAGCATCAGACTGCGGTTCATAGAGTCTGCTTTCTTCATTCCAAAGAATACGTATTCGATTCCAAAACGTTTCTTCAAGGCTTTCACTACCATTGATAGGTTAAGTACCTTAACCTTTGGATTTGGTACGCAATAAACTCCATAATGAAGATTGTATGTCGTATTCCAATGTGGTATCTGCTCGAACTCTATCTTCGGGTATCTTGCCTTCAGCCAATTTATCCATCGCTGTATATGTTCCAAGTCTTTCACAAGATACATGAATACACAAACTATCCTATCAAACTTATCATACAACAAATCCAAGGTAACAATAGAGTCCTTACCGAGAGACATCATTACGATGCAATCTTTACTTTGTTCCCTTGCCATATCAATTACCATATTGGCAACATCTATAGGGTTCTTCCTAACAACTAGAGGCTTTATTCGCTTGCGTCCCATATTACAACAATCCTAAAATCTGACTTCCGGAAATACGCATAGAGTTAGCGGCTTCCATGTGCAACATATCACAGAAAATCTGCTTTTGTTCAATACTTTCGAAATCAATGAAAATGAAGTTATCAATATCTTCCTTTCTTTTCTTTCCGACATCAGTACAATGCTGTTTCTGATCCTTAACCTCTTCCTTTGTCATCTTTGGCTTAGCTGCGTGCTCAGCTACAATCTCTTCAGATGTTTTTTCGATGTTAGGTAATTCGGTCATTGGCGTTGGAGTAGTAACTGAGGCTATTGGTTCATTCAAGAAATCCTCACTAAAGTCATCCATGCCGGAATCCTTTAATGATGCTTCCAAATCATCTTGTAACATCTTGATTTGTTCAGCATCTTGTTCCGTGAAGCCAGCAGCCTTGAAGTCTATTTCATCTATACTAAAGTTCTTGGCAACCAAGTTGTAATCTATCGGGTCTTGCGACTTCGCCATAAACAACAATTGCTCTTTCTCGGTCTTTTCGTCAAAATCAACGGCTTCTACCTTTATGTCATAATCTGTTTCGGGAGTACCATCATAACCTTGGATAAGGTCAACGCTCATCACTCGTTTATGCCCATCTATGAGATTTCCTGTTGTTTCATTCCATTGAATACCACCAATAAGACCAACTTTCTTGATATTGGCTTTCTGTTGTTTGATGTCAGCATCGGTATGTACCTTCGGGTTGCAAGGGTTCAAGTTTATTTGAGACCTCTTGATTATCTTTGTTTCACTTCCTTTTTTCATTTCAGTTCCTCCTTGTTTTTATCAGCTTTCAACATAACTATCCTTGCCATTGGGAATACCTTGTATATTTTCTCTAAATCTGCCGGATAAAACTCTTTGAGAAATTTCTGATACTCAATATCCTCAACATCAACTCCTGAACTTTGTTTATTCGTTCCATTTGCTTCTGGGTTCTTTAAACGATGGTCAAGAATATAATCTATTATTTCCTTGTTTTTATATGTAGATAAAGGATAGAATTTCTTCGTCTTCCAATTGATAGCTTCCTTTCCATCCGTATAACTTCTAAGCATAAGCCGTCTGTTCAAAGAGTCGGATTGTTTAAATCCATAACAAGCCCACTCTACACCAAGCCTCTTCCTGAGTTTTTCAGTTATATCGGCTAAAGTCCATTGTCTTTGCTTAGGGTCTTGTTTTATTCCCATATATCCGGTTTTTATATCATAAAATAAGGCATAATGAGGAACTTGAACAAACTCTATGTTCGGGTACTTGGCTTTAGCGTAATTATAGTAACGCATAATATGTTCCAAGTCTTTTACTATATACATAAATACTACCACAACTCTCTTGAACTTCTTGTAGCATAAGTCAAGCAATACGATAGAATCCTTTCCACTCAGAGAATGGAAAAGTAATATACTATCTGTCTCCTTGGAAACATCATCAATGATTTCTCTTGCTCTTTTTAGTTCTTGCATACATTATTCTCCTTAAAAACAAGGGGTGAATGAAAGTTAATTCATTCTACCCCTCTTGACTTTTAACCTCTTCTAAGTCTGCGGTTTACACGCTCTGTGACATTGTTAGCTGCGGTACGTGCTGCCAAAGTACGCATAGCACCACCATAAGTAGTTCCTTGTGCGCCAGTGTTTCGGTACTCAACATTTCTGCCACGTTCACGTCTTTCACCAGCCCTAAGACCAGTTGTACGATTTGTTACCGCTCTCCATTGAGAATAACGATAACCTCTTGATGCCTCTGACATAGTTGTAACGTTTTAAGTCCACGAATCATAAACTACTCCCCTTGGGGAATTATCTAGGCTCGGTGGACTTACGCCCACCTACTTTAGAGTCGTTTCTGTTACCTTGTCAACAACAAAGAAGAAAAACAAAGGACGCTCTTTTTCCTTTTTAAGCTCCAATGCTTCGTACATTTCATCCAAATCATGGCTATCATACTTTTCGTGAAGAAAATCAATATCTTCTTTCATAACGATACAAGTATCATTTACCAATACATCACAATCGAGATACCACGAATTGTTATAATCATGGAAGTGGATTGTCTTTACTACACGCAAAGGGTCAACAATACCATCCTCCTGCGCTTTGATAACATCCTCTTCTTCACCATGCTTCTTAAGGAACTCCAAAACATCCTTGTCGAACAAACGACCAATATAATGGTCTGTATAGGCTCGATACTCTACCTTCTTCTTTCCTTCAAGAATCTCCTTGGCATTCTTTCTTGTCATAATCAAGTTAAGAACCTCAATAGCCTTGGCTGGCTTGAAATCGGGATACTTCTCTTTAAATGCGCTTACCTGTGCATCAAAATCTTCTTTGTTATTACTCATAATTAATTATTTCAAGGAACGCAATGCAAAGATAGCATAATTCTTTCATCCTAACAAATGCGTTCGGGTTATTAAACTCACTTTTGGCTAATTGTGAAATACTATTTCTTTCCGCCAAACTTCTCTTCAAACGACTTTCTAACTTCTTCAAACTCGCTGTCATCAATGACATTTGGGTCAAAATTTTCTTCTTTCTTCATATTCATATCTCCTATATGTTTTAGATAATCATTCTTAATCTTTCTCCAGCAATGCTCGCATCTTGAAGACTTCGTAAACTCTGTCGGCTCGCAAGGGTCAACATTTTTCAAAGAATCAAACTCATGTGGCAAAACCTTAAACACGTTCTCAAAATGCTCTTTGTTGTATCTTAAAGCTTCGTCACGATAACGAAACCAAGTACAACATTCTTGAATACTTGTATTCTTGCTGAAAATCAAATATGCTTTATTCATATATTCAATACAGTTGTTTCGGTGTGTCTCACCTTATTTATATTACACTGCAAAGATAAGAAAAACACCCGAATCCTGCAAATTATTTAATACATTTCTTTTATATCTTAAACATAATTCGCATTAAGAAACACATTTTAATCTTTCATTACTTCAAAATGGGCATCCATAGCCTCAACAATATTACATAACGTATCAATGTCTGCATTAAAACGCCCCATCTCTATATTACGAATATTATTAGGCTTATAACCGGACTTTTCTGCCAGCTCCTCTAATGTTATACCACTAAGTTCTCTAACCTCTTTAATCTTCTGCCCCATTATATAGCGATAGAGATTTCGATTACGATGTTTCTTGTCATCATCGGGATTTCTTCTTTGCTCTAAATAAGCAATTTCAAAGTTCCTTACCTTCAAACAATTAACCATGTTACCAAATATCTTATGCTTAGGGGGAAGAGGAAAACCATCGGCATCCTCTTTTACAAGTTCTATTTCGCCACCTTCGGTAGCCTGTATGTACTGAGCGAAGCGCACCGCATCATCGTAGTACATTTCCGTAAATCTTTGTATCATATTTTAAGAATTTTCTGCAAAGGTACACAAAATAACTCACATTTGGTCAAACTTGAAACATGCAAATAGGTTTTATTTGGTATTTTTAAGACTTTGCCGTATTTTTGCACAATAGGAATAAAAATAATTTAAATCATATAATTATGTGGGTATATAGCGAAAAACAAAAGACGTGGGTTAACCTTGAACAAGTTCAGCGAATAGCTAGCGATGGACAAGGTGGGTATCTGTTAATCAGTCAAGATGGCAAGAAAACATCCATCGACCAAACTTGGTATGACAAGGCTATGCGTTGGGTTGACCCTGACTGGTGGGAGAAACACCCTAATGGTGGTAAGGATTCCTTGAACTTCGAAGATGCTCTGAAGGCTATTATGAAAGCTACAGGTGCAAAAATGGACAAAAAGGATAATGATAAGAAAGAGGGGAAAGAATAGACCTTCCCCTTTCTTCAAAATTCAAACATCGTTCTTTGCCTCTCCTATCATTTTCATAACATATTCCACTACCTTTTCATTTGCCTTGTTTATATTCGTAAAGTCCTTTTGAATGTAAATATCAGTAACATCTAATTGCGAAACATGATTGAGGGCTTCGTGAATGGTGTACTTATCAATGCCTAATTTATTTCTTGCTATTGATGCCCAAGTATGACGGGCTGAATAGAAATCGAAACGAGGAATACCAAGTTCGTCAGCTATGAAATGCAATCCCTTATTTATATGCTTGTTGAAATTGGCTGCATTGCTATATTTCTGATAGAAATCAAAGACCCTTGATATTCCCTTATATTTCCGGAACAAAGGTTTGATGATGTCAGGTACGACAATTTCTATGTGGGCATTATCATTTCTCCTATCTCTAGTTTTAGCTCTATCGTAGGCGAGTACGCCCTTATTATAGCTGACACATTCATATATATCAACAGAATTCATTCCCATCAGAAAGAACGAGAGTACATAACAATCCCTTGCCATTCCTACACGTCTAGTCCCCTTGAAATTAAATACTCTTACAAGGTTCTCTTCGCTGATTACCCTATCTTTTGTCTGTGGAATATCCCTCGGAACGGAGAATTTATCAAAAGGATTAGTTCGGATAATATCATTTCCATTCGTGTTATATTCTTTGATAGCTTCATTGAAGATATGCCGCATATTGCCCAAATATAGGGATTGTGCCCTAGGATGGCCATCTAGGAATTTCTTATATCCGTTAAGGAATCTGTAGTCTATGAGAGAAAACGGCAGCTTACGGCAACCATTATAGCGTGCAAGAGAATTGAGCATAATCAGATAATTCTTCTTTCCCTTATTGTCGGATTTCTCAACCCACTCTTCGGTAAAGGAAAAGAAGTCTAAATCCTCAGTCTTGTTGCCTAGATTAATCAAATGCTCACATATCCAATCAATATCCACATCTTTACCTAGCAAGTCTACCTCTAAGTCATAGAGTGCATCCTTCATAACGTTCATTTTATCTTCAATCGTCTTCAATATCTTACGTGAAGAAATCTTTCCGGCTCTAGACAAGTCTGAGTCGGAAACAACTATATTGGTAGGAAATCTTTTTCTCTGTCCCTTATGAGAGAGAACAATAGACACCTTTCTTGTCTTGTCTTGCTTTGGTTTTCCAAGCTCGTATGTTATTGTAGCCATAATATTTTTCCTTTAAATTTACAATATTTTGCGGCAATTTTGCGGAAAATGCGGCAATTTTGCGGCAATTTTACACTTTACTTGTAGTACTTAGAGCCTACTTGTGAAGTTTTAAAATCTTCTAATAAATCGTTTCTGTTTCATAAGCAAAAGTTCATTTTACGTCCATAAACGCTTATTCCATAGCTATTTATAAAGAAAAATGGTGAAACAACCTATACGATTATTTCACCATTCCTTGTTTATTTTTATCGTGATTCCGTTGGGGTTCGAACCCAAGACCCACAGCTTAGAAGGCTGTTATACGGAACACCAATAAAACATCTAAACGATAGCGACTTATGCTACAGGCGAATAATCATTTTGCGGCAATTTTGCGACATTTTATGTAAACCTACTCCACATAATATACAAATATACTTTACATTATCTTTTCTTTTTCTGCTGATATTCCACAACTAAGAGCTGATTCACATCTGCTAAATCTAACTCTAAATCACGATAGGTAGGATTAAAGGAACGCAATATAAGCTTTCCATTATTCATATCCAAGTCAATGATGCGCTTCAACAGAATACCTTCTTTGTGAACTATTATATATTCCTTTCCGTCTATATGAAGTCCATTGTTCTTGACCATGTAATCAGGGCAGACTTTACATATAACGATGTCTCCATTCTGATAAGCTCTAGACGAGCCATCATCCATAGAATCACCGTTTACCTCGAAGGCTACGTACTTTTCTTTATCTTCCTTTACAATAGGAATTGTAGGGAGCGATGATATATATACATCATCCGCATATCCGCTGAGATAACCTGCATAAGCCATCTGTGGAACAAGAGGAACAAAGCTGACGCTTGAATTGATATTCGACTTGATGTCATCATTAAACATCTTACCTTCTCCGGTCTTAAGCCAATTCAAATTTAGCTGAGGATAAGCCAAAGAGATATTCTTCAAGAATGTCTCGCTAGGCATATCCGGCAATCTGTTAATCGCACTAGTATAGCTCTTACACTTCCGCAAGAAGAAAGTCGTACTAATTCCCATCTCTGTACAGAATGGCGCAATTCTGCTTTTGTAGTTGTTGAATTTTTCAATATTTGTCTCCGGCTGCAACATTTCACCTGCTCCATTAGCTAGCCAATCCATATTAAGATCTGGAAATTTAGAATTTACTCTATAAGATACCCTTGCCGTGAACACACCATTCTTCCCTATGATTGGAAAGTTAGAGGCCACATCAGCTTTGTCGCAAAATTCACGTTTGGTAATTCCTTTATATTTAAGATACTCACGCAGTCTGGTCTTTGCGTTTTCGTTTTCGCTTACCTTTATAGGTGAAGAGATGAACATTTCCCCCATTCCCGTCCTAATATAACTTGGATTTACCTGCGGAAATTTTCTCGTTATAGCTTGCAAGCTTTTGGAAGATACACGATTAGTTATACGGCTTACGAAGCCATGTCCTAAGCCTACGGTATCCTCGAATTTTTCATTTGAAGTGTAACCCAAAGCAGTGATTACAGCCTTCAGTCTTTCGTATGCACTATTCATAACCTAAAATTTAATACGCAGTAAGCGCATGTGTAACTTAATTTATGTAAACATTTAAAGCTTAAAGATAATAAAGGTTAATAACGTACTTTTAAACACTATTTTATTTGCATATATGCGATACTTTTCTTATCTTTGCACTCGTAAACATTAAATATGTTGCAAATATACATAAATATATCGTAACTTGCAAGAAATTTAATATATTTTTTGTAATATTACATAAAAAGGTGAGACACACCATAAAAACTGTAGAAAGAATATGTCATTAAGCGAGATTAAGCAATTAGTATCTGTAGCATTTCAAGCTGGACGGATGGATGCCCAATTTGAAATGGGCTTGCGCTCCGACAGGATACGCAGAAAGGATGCCGAATGCTATCTTGCATCAAAAGGATTCGAAAAGCAGATGATTGACAAATGGGTCAAGAATAGGTTAATGAAAGAATATGTAGGTGATAGTAAAAACTCACCTAGATATTATTCTCTCAAAGAAATCAATGAACTTGTTGTTTCTTGTCAGATAAAGAAAATGATTATTTAAAATATACGACTATGGCAGAGAATGAGACAGCGAAGCCTGTAGAAGGGCAGAACGTAGAAATTAAGGATTATGAGTTTCGCCTCCTTGATGCGGATGAGATAGAAGTCCGTGTCGGTCAAGGTGGTAATCAGAAGTCACCGGACTGGTGTTCCTTGTTGCTTTATAAGGACGCAAGATGTGACATGAGACGATTAGATGAGAAGTTCGGCATCTATGGTTGGAAACGTAAGCATGAGCTTATTGGTCAGAACCTCTTTTGTACGGTTTCCGTTTATAAAGAAGGTATCGGTTGGATAGACAAACAAGATGTTGGTACGCCAAGTAACACTGAAGCCGTTAAAGGTCAAGCAAGTGATTCTTTCAAGCGTGCATGCTCTTGTTTAGGTATCGGTCGAGAATTGTATACTGCTCCCAAGAAGATATTCATCAACCTCAACCGAAATACCGAATATTCTCAAAGCGGAAAGTTGAAGACAATTTTCCATGTAGGATATGTAGGTTATACTAACAGATGTATAACAAAACTCATCATTCAAGATGAGAATAACATTGTACGTTGGTATTGTGGCATGACCGAGCAAGAAGTTCTTGAATGGATGAATAAGCAGAAAGAAGTATATGGATGCTCCGAACCAGCTCCAAAGAGTGAGGAGGAAAAAGATGAAAATCTTAATGAGCAAAAACAGTATGCTTATCCACAATTGCAACAGGCTCAGATTTGGGAGGACGTAGATAGAGTTTGGAACGGATTTCCAGACCTTCAGAAGTCCGAAGAGTTTAAACGAAAATGTGCATTACGAAAGATGGAACTCGCACAGAGCAAGAAGGATTTAAAAGCAGTTTATGATGCTTATCCCGAATATCAAAAGAATGCAGAGTTCTTAGCTAAGTTGACACAATTTAAATCAAGATTAGTATGATACAATTGAATAACAGCGGAGTCCTTTATGAGGACTCCACACACCAGTACTTTTATGATGGTCGTGAATTGAGTGGTATTACAGGTATGCTTCATCAGTATGTCTTCCCCAACATGTACTCTAACGTAAGCGACGAAAAATTGAAAAAAGCTGCCGAAAAAGGCACTATTATCCACGAGCAGGTTGAGTTGTTTGCTTCATTGGGTATTGAGCCAGCCTCAGAGAGCGTCAAGGCTTTTGTTGCTTATATCAAAGAGAAAGGATATGAGATTATTGGCAGCGAATATGTCCTTCGTATCGGAGAAGACCATGCAAGTGCAATCGACTTGGTGATGCACAATGTTGATGCACCGGACAATGAGGTTGAGATTTGGGATATTAAGGGTACTTATTCCGTTAATAAGGAGTATGTGCGTTGGCAGAACTCAATGTATAAGTTCGGTTTCGAAACATTGAATCCTCATCTGAAGGTTACACGTATATGTTGTATGTGGTTGCGTGATGACGAGAAGCGTGGAACAATCTGTAAACTCATCCCATTAGGCAAGCCAAGACCTGCGAGTGATATTAAAGAATTGTTCCGATGCGAGAAAGAAGGTCGTCTGTATTGTGATGATGCAAAGACACCTTATTATATTATAGATAACGAAATCGCACTCATGGACGTTCAAGAGCGCATTGCTAAATTGCAAGAACAGGAAAAGGAGTTGAAGGCAGCTATCTTTGATGGTATGTCAAACGACAACCTCACATCCTATAAAACTTCAATTTACACTTATTCTTTGAAGTCCGCTTCTGAGAGAGTTACGTTAGATACGAAGGCTTTTGATGCGGATGATGAAGAGGCTTACAACCATCTATTGAAAAAGTATAAAAAGGTAACTAAGGTTAAGCCTAGTTTGACCTTGAAACGAGTTGGATAATTTATTGTTTTATTAAATATTTTAAGTTATGGCAAATAGTTATAAAGGTAAGATTGTTGCTATCGAAGGCATTCAATCTATTCAGAGACAAGGTAAAGAACCATTTGAAAAGAGACGTTTGATGCTTGATGCAACACGTTTCGATGGTTTGACAGGTGAACGTGGCTACGAAAAGCGCATCATCTTTGAATTCAGTGGTAAGAATGTACATGTTCCGGATGGTTTTAATGTCGGGAATATTGCTGAAGTATTCTTTGACGTTGAATCATATCAAGGAACGAAGAAGGATGGTACAACAGATTGGTTCACATCGGTTCGAGGCTACAAGATGCAAAAGATAGAAGCACAGAACAATGCGCCACAAGGTGGAATGCAAGCTGCCGCTAACAATCCTTTTCCACCACAAGCTCCAGCCGCAGGTGCAGCCCCAATGCCACCAGCGCAGCCAAGTGGCAATAGCGCATCTGATGCACCATTTTAAACTTATTATGGTGGAGAATTAAGTTTCTCCACCTTTCATTCTAGTTGAAGATGGTTTACAATATGTTAAATCCGGTAGAACTTGAAAAGTTCGAGGAACGAGCCAAGGCAATGATAGCCAAAGCCAAGAAACTACAAGGTGATTATTATAATGAGAAGTTCTTTGTTGTTGACCTTAAAGAGAGACAACAATCTAGGACAATCCAGCAGAATGCTTATCTGTGGGTAACAATCACTTATGTAGCTATAGAAGAGGGATATACCAAGGACTATATCGAACAAGAGTTCAAACGTGTAAACAAGGATATTTTTCTTAGGGAGCGTGAGAATAAGCAAGGCAAGACCTTCCAATATTGGAGGCACATACCAGACCTTGACAAAGAAGAAATGTCTACATGTATAGACCGATGGCTTCATCATTGCTCTATGGAAAGAGGATTATACATACCGACTCCGCAAGACCATGCTTATATGGTATGGCAGACGCAGGTAGAGAGGCAAGCAGAATTAAATAAAGAGTTTTTATAGGATGCTTGGTGTCGTAGCTCAGTTGGATAGAGCAAATGTTTCCTAAACATTAGGTCGTGAGTTCAAACCTCACCGATACCACATTCTCTAACATTAAGAAATAAAGAATATGAAATCATTAACAGGAAAGTATTTTATCGTAGGTGTTCGTTATGAGAAGACTCTAGAAGATGGAACGAACGCCAAGACTACTGAACAATATGTTGTAGATGCCTTGTCATGGTCAGAATGCGAGGCTAAGACAGCCGAGGAAATGGCTGTATATACCAATGGTGATATGGAGATTGTCACTATGAAGAAAGCTGGTTTCTCTGAGTTGTTCCTTTCAGAAGTTGATAGTGAGGATAAATACTACGATTGCAGTATTAACATGATTACTATTGATGAAAAATCAAACAAGGAGAAGAAAACCAAGGTTCGTTATCTTGTGCAGGGTGATACCATTGAGAAGGCTCGCAAGAATGTTGATGAGATTATGGGTAAGACTATGATTGATTACGATATTACAAGCCTTAAGGAAACATCAATCATGGATGTATTCTTGCATATTGGCAAACCGAAGGAGTAAGGCTTTTCATTTTTCTTAATATTTAATTATTTTGAAATTCCCCTATGGGGTGGTGCTGCTTAGTTTAATGGCTGAACGTTTTCCTATCACGGAAAAAGGTTGTGGGTTCGACCCCCACAGCAGCAACTATGGAAAGAGATTACATTTTAGAAAATATTCAGAGCAAAGGAAATTACGAATTATATATTCCACCTAATGTAAAACATCATGGGTATTTTCCTAAAGGGCACAAGCCGTGGAATAAAGGCATATCTTGGAATGAAATGGGTATACCGAAGGAGAAGCAAGATGCTATGCGCAAAAATTTGGAAATATACCAAGGAAAAGGAAATCCGAAATTAGCCGGATGGAATTCAAGACCAGTAATAGCTATTGACGAATATGGAGAGCAGGTTCATTGGTATAAATCGGCAGCTGATGCTGCAAGGAAACTAGGACTTATCCGTAGGAACATTACGAGGGCTTGCGTAAAAGGCTACTATTGTGGTGATTTTAGATGGAAATACGATTCAAGATTTGATAAAGAATAAAGTTATGGGATATTATGATAGATTCAACAAAGGAGGAAAGAAGCCTAAACGCCAAAGGAGCGAGAAGCAAAAGTGGGTTGATAAGCTAGATAGACTTATGTCGGTTTATATCCGCATGAGAGACTCTAGAGAGTTTCACTATAAGTACTTCAGATGCATCAGTTGTGGACGAATATTACCAATCGACCAAGCAGACAATGGGCATTATTGCGGACGAACTCATATGAGCTTGCGCTTTGATACACGTAATCAGAATGCGGAATGCAAACGATGTAACAGATTCTCTTCTGACCATCTTATCGGTTATAGAAAGAATTTAGTAATGAAGCTTGGAAGATTGGCTTATTTGCAAAAGCATCCTCATGTTCCTTTAGATATGGAAGAAGTAAAGCGGCTCGGAGAGCAACAAGTTGATTTATTGGAGGTAATGAAACATCAAGCAAAGAATTGGTCGGTGTTTGAATTACAGGAACTCTATAAATACTATGCGGCTCTAATTCTGAAAATGAATGAAGAAAAAGAAAATCAATAAGGTTTAAATAATGTTACTGCATTGATAATAAACACTAAACTGTTTGCATTTTCAAATTATTCTTCGTACCTTTGCAATCGTCTTGGTGAGACACACCATAAAAACTGTAAGGTCATTTTTCTATTGGCTTTTGTTATGCATAAGACTTGTGCATTCCTATATAGTAACAAAAGTGATTTCATATTATTTGTGAAATGAAGTTTAAATTAAGACCATATCAAGAAGAGGCAAGCAAAAAGGCTGTTGAGTTTTTCTTGGATGAAAAGAAAAATTGGAACGCTCTGGAAGTGCTTCCTACTGCATCGGGCAAATCATTGATTTTGGCAGATATAGCTGCTAGACTCAAGGATAAAGTGCTTGTGTTCTCTCCTACTAAGGAAATTTTGGAACAAAACTACAAGAAGTATTGTTCTTATGGATTTGATAATGCCAGCATCTATTCCGCTAGCTTTAAATCAAAGGAAATCAGCGATGTTACTTTTGCTACAATTGGTAGTGTGAAAGGACATCCCGAATTGTTTACTGACTTCAAGTACATATTGATTGATGAGGTTCATTTAGTGAAACCTGAATCCGGCATGTATAAGGAGTTTCTTGATAAATTAAAGAGTAAGGTCATAGGCTTAACCGCAACACCTTTCCGTTTGTATTCCTATCAGAACTATGGTAGCATACTGAAGTTTCTGACAAGAAGTCGAGACAAGATTTTCAAGGAGCTTATTTACTATGTTCAAGTTGAGGATATGGCTAAGAACGGATATATCTGTCTGCCAAACTATTACTCTTGTCCACCGCCACAATGGAACGAAGGAAACTTGCAGCTCAATTCAACTTGCCGTGATTACACTGACCAAAGTGTCAAGCAAGAATATGAACGTGTAGATTTGTACGGATGGCTAGTTAGTGTTGTCAATAGATTACTTAATCCGAAACGAGGTGGACAACGTAAAGGCATCTTGGTTTTTACCAAGTTCGTTAAAGAAGCTCAGATGCTGACCTATTCCATACCTAACTGCGAAATGGTCTGCGGAGAGACACCTCCTAAAGAACGTGAGGCTATCATCGAGCGTTTCCGCAATGGGCAGACTAAGGTACTGGTAAATAGCCAAATCTTGGTCGTAGGCTTTGACTATCCGGAGTTAGATACTGTAGTGTATGCAAAGCCAACACGCTCTTTAGCGCAATACTATCAAGTTGTAGGAAGACTTCTTAGGCTATCGAAAGGAAAACAACCTTGGTTTGTTGACCTTTGCGGTACTTATGATAGATTCGGAAAAGTTGAAGACTTGAAATTGCTAGACCAAAACGGCAGAGGGAAGTGGGTAATAATGAGTGGAAATAAACAATTAACAAATGCATTTTTTTAAGATATGGTAGTAAAATTAGACGAAAAAGCATGTAGCTTGGATGCAGATGAATTGGTCACTTTCGTCCGTCTGTCATTTAATGCTGATAAAGACGGATATGTGTATGGGAGCAACAAGGAATTATCGGATAAGATAGGTATGTCGCTGGCAAAGACAAAAAAAGCTATTGATGGGTTATTTCAGAAACAAATGGTATCTATCGGAAACGGAAAAGTCTTTATTTGGAAACATGAAGACAACATAGAATTTGCTGAAGGTGAAGAATCTAAACCACACAAGAATGAACCTGAACGAATAGCATTGCATAACGTCCCTAGTGTACAACAAGTGGATGATAAAGCAAAGAAGGTTTGCGAATATTTCAATAAGGTTATCGCTGGAAGAGGAATGCCTCTAGTTCATGCTCTGACATCGAAGAGAAAGTCAATGATTAATTCACGGCTTAAAGAATATGGGAGTGAGCAGATGAAGTTGATGATTGACAAGGCGGCAGCATCTTCATTCCTTAATGGTAGTAATGGATGGATGGCGAGTTTTGATTGGATTATGAGACCAAATAATTTTGTTAAAGTATTGGAAGGGAATTATGATGACAGAAAGCAAGGAACTAATAAAGACGCAGAGCAAGGCTATTATCAAGAGTCAGCCAACCTCGTACAGCGTCTCAATCAGCAGAGAAAAGCAACGAATATTCAATGAGTACGGAACGTTCGATGACGTTCTAATGTCTTTCTCTCCATCAAACCAAGTAGGTAGTAAGATGTCTATCGGGAAAGCTTTTAAAAGCAACGCACCAACACTTACCTATCTTGACTTGTGCTATGGAGAAGGAAGTGCAATAACATGGCTTGTAGCATGGGTTTCAGACGTATATGGTATTTGTGGCTTTGTTTATAATGAGGTTACGGACAATATTAAGATAATGACTGCAAATGCCATAAAGGATGAGTATTATTTCCTTAATCTGAACGAGCTGATTACTTTCTTCAAGATGTTTGTTGCCGGAAAGTTCGAAAAATTCTACAAAAAGCCAAATCCGCAAGTCATTACCAAGAGCTTGTACACTTTCTGCTTTCAACGGATGGATGCCGTTAATGCTATGGAAGCAAATATGCAGAAAGAGAAGGAGGCTAAAGAAGATGAGGCTATCAAACAAAATGCCATCACTTATGAAGAATGGGCGGCAATAAAAAAAGCTAAAGGAGAAGAAGTCTACATAGAACTTATCGAAGACGATAAAGGCAACAAGCTTTTTCGAGTTAAAGTCCCAAAAGAAGACGCAAGGTTAGACTCGGCTTATATGATAGTCAAGAATACTATAAATGCCGATTTCAAGGCTATATGCAAGCTAAGAGAATGTTTCGTTAAGAAATATGGTATAGACCCATACGATTTGATTAGAAGTTTAGGGAACAAAAAACTTAGAGAATATGAAGAAAGAAGAAATTGTCAAGGCAATCATTAAGAACCTTAGAGATGTAAATGGCAAAAAGTTCCGCAAGGATGATGTTCAAGCCATTGTGAATTATTTCATAGACCTCACAAAGCAGTCGTTGCGCAACAGAGACCGTGTTATGATACGTAGCTTTGGAACATTTGTGGTACGACATAAAAATCCCAAGCAAATTAATTGCGTGCGAACTGGAGAGAAAACGATGACAAGGGAGAAAGACCATGTAGCTTTCATTCCGTCTAATGATTTTGACTTAGATTCAATAGTGTAAAATGGAGATAGCAGAAATAGAACAGATTATAGAGGCTTGCAACTTTGATGTTGCTAGCCAGACCCAAAGAGCAGAAACATTCAACGTAATTGATGCTATTGTAGAAATGCGCAAATACGAAGGTCGTTTCAACGCCAAACGTTGGGAATATGAAAATGTTAACGGACGTGGCACGATAGAAATATATTCTAAACTCGTTGCCGGAACTCTAGAGGACAAATTAGCAGAGTTTGCTATTACATTATTCTCAATGGCCAATAAGTACAAGATGAATGTCAAATCGTTGAGGCTAGACCCAGATTCAATGAGAGACCGTTCCTTTGAAGACTTAATGATGTCTATGCTGAAGATTGAAATGACACATTACCGAGTGTTCAAGAAGATTATAATCTTGATTGGCATGCTTTGCGGATATTGCATGATGAATGGTATTGATTTGTTGTGGTTCGTTAATAAGAGACTTTTGATAAACATTAAATAGGCTAAAATATGAATAAGTTAAAGTTAATTTTTACGAGTACGGATTTCGCATCTTATACGAAGAGTACTATGGGTATGTTATGCAAGGTTCTGCTACGAATTCCTTACCTTGTTCTTGTAGGCATAGTTAGTACAATATGCTGGCTTGCTAAGTGTATTGTAAGGTTCTGTAAGGAGAACACAAAGGCAGCGGTAATTATCGGTTTTGTTCTTTGCTTTATAGTTATGTTTGTTGAGTTTGTCTATTTTAAGATTCAACTTGCAAAGAGTTCATATCAGACAAGTGAACTAATTAAGCGAAACTATGAGCTGGAGCAAACCGACAGATACGATGTTGGCTTTCACGATGCGATGGCAAAGAACAAGGAAATGCTTACACAAAATATTAAGCCATGACGGATGAATTTAAAGATGCTTTTACAAGAGCACAATCCTTGCAGAGGAGATTCAATCCTGATTACATGAACTCCTTTTCGTTAGCGATTAAATACGATAGCTATTACGAGGAATACATGGAGATTGAATTGAGAACAGATAATGACAAGTTCTTTATTTCTACATTGACATGTGTTTATGAGGAGGATTATACTCTAAGATTAGACGAATTAGAAAAAACAATAGACAAATTATTGACAGAAGAAGACAATGAATAAAAAAGTTATTTTTGTAAGCCTTTTGGATGCTGTAAGTATTCCATCTGGTAATGAGCATCCTGTGGACATTACGGATTTTCAGCTAAAGCACGATTTCTTTAGAGCGTTGCAAGCAGATGATAATATAGTCCGTGTCAACATCTTAGGATATGACAAGAACCAAGTAATGTATTCAAGCGATATAACATTCGCAAAAATGGTATCGGTTATTACTTACGAAATTGCTATGTATGCTGATAAGGCGGTAGTTCCATATCGCTCTACAGATAATATTGATGATACTTTTGTTGATGCTGCAAAAAGCACCGAGAGTATAGAGTTTCTCAAAGACAAATCTAATTGGCTGATTATTGGGAACGATGATCTGGCTGATAAATTTGGGGTTGACAATATAACAATGGAGAATTTCGTCAATGGAGAACTTGGAGAATATTCTGAAGGAGCTAAGGCAGCAGAAAAGAGATAAACATATTAAACCGGAAATCTTGACCTTAGCAACCATAAAGAATAGGTATGGGAAAGACCCTTTACCTGAGTTGCGTAATTTATGGGCAAAAGGACTGGTTAAGAATTGTAGAACTTTAAATGATTTAGGCTTTATATACAATGGATAAGGAGTTAACAAAGAAGTTAGTTACACAAGGAAAGGCTTATGTACTTGACTTGCGAGGTGGTAGTGTTCCTTATAAGGAAGGTAATGCTGCGGCAGTTGATTTTTACTGCCCACAAGATGTGGTATTGAATATGCCTTGGGTGAAAATGGGTAGAGGTCACATAAACCTGCATTTAGGTGTGGAACTTCCTAAAGGTGTAGGTTTGGATATTCGCTCACGTTCTGGTTTTACTGACAAAGGTATGGAAGTTGATGTGGCTTTCATCGGCAAGGATGAAACACAAGTTGGCTACATTACTAATGTTAGAGCGGATATTGATATTTGCCTTGGTTTGGTTGATGAAGACTATAGGGACGATATTGGTGCGCTTTATAGAGTTAATTCCGACCGTTATATGCCGACAAAGGATAGCAAATTTAAGCTTGATTCAGATTACGACTATTACGTTTTCGTAGTCAAGAAAGGTACTCGTATTTGTCAGGGTGCATTCCGCAAGGTAGAAAATCCAGATTGCATACTTGGAGAGTTGAATATGGAAAATAATCGTGGAGGAGGATACGGACATGGTGGAACAAAATAACAATGAATGTTGCGAATATGCTAACATGTATATCTTTGAGATTAGACATTTGGCAGACATGATTGAATGCAAGGATAATGCCGCTTTCGTTTCATCTCTTAGGGAGGACTTCGGAAAGCTCGGATTATTTTCAAGCGCAGCCAATTTCCTTCGTCTTATGTATGAGATTCGAGCATCTTCTGAAGACAAAGAAACCTTACGAAATCATATCAGCGTAATGGCGATGGAAGCCTTGCTTACGCTCTCTTGGTTTATTGTCTCAGATTATAACGACATCATCGGGTCGCAAATCGAGCTTTTCAAAACCAAGAATAAGCGGTATGGAAACGCTTTCTCTGAATGTTTCTCTAAGGATGGTTATCCGTATGCATTCGGTCATTTGCAAGAGAAGATTAATCGTATTTGCTCTTTGCTTACTTTGAACGAGGATGCTAAAGAAGAGCCTATTCTTGACAGCTATAAAGACTTGTTGGGATATTGCATTTTAACTCTAATAGAAATAAAATGAAATACCGGATTAAAAGAATAGAAAAAGTTATCAATGGGCAGAGTTCGTTTGAGCACTGCTCGTTGATAGTTTCCGACATAGAAATGTTTAGAAAACAAATAGATGCAGACGAGGTTAACTTCGTCTATGAAATGTTGAACTAAAAACGGAAAAGAATGAAAGAACCAGACATTGAAATGAATCTAAAGAAAATCATGGAACGCATAAAATGGATTAGAGAAACTAAGGCCATCTTATCCAAGGAAGAAATAAGTCTTTCCATTCCATTGATGCAAGATTTATCGCAAGTAGGCAATATTTACGATAAATTTATGAGCTATCATGCCGGAAGAAATTCCACAATGGTACGCAAGCAATTTATCTTTGTTATTCTTTACCTTTATTCTCCTAGTGCCCTTGGCGGTTCTAAGATGAGAAGAGGGCTAAGAGAAAAAATCGCTAAGGTTTTGGGGTGTACATGTTCTAATGTGAGCCATGATTACAAGAATATCAGTTTCTATTATGTTACTTACCGAAGTTTCCGTAATGAAGTGAATGAGATATTGGATAAGCTATTAATAGATTTGGGCTTAAAAGAGATAGGGGAAGAATAACTTCCCCTACCCTTTTTAAAGCAATCGCAACTCTTGTTTAATACCAAGCTTTTTTGACTCTTTATTAAAGAATTCTACTTTACGTTTTACTTTTTCTTTAAACTGCTCGAACAATGCAATTAAAGCCTCTTGCTCGGTATCAAAAAGTGATTCCTCTCTAATTGTATGCTGTTTAGTTCGTTCACAATAGTCGGGTTTGTATTTATAATCTATCCACCAACCTGAAGGATTAAATTCGTTCCCCTCGAACCAAGAAACGTTGCAGCATCCCTTTATTATACAACGTTGCGGATGTTCAAACCAACCATCTATATACCAAGCTATATCACCATTCCTATATTTTGGGATAGGTCTTTCCTCTTTGTTCGTATACTTATATTTTCCCATATTCTCGCTTTTTATTACTTATAGAAATTTCTATCATAAATACCTGATAACTTTTGCATATCTTCCTCTGTTATATAGTATTTTCGATTTAACTGATATTGAATATAATCTCCATACTCTACATCTTTACATGGAAAGAGCTTTCCGTTATCAATTCGTTTAAATACTATATTATAATCTGTCCTCACTCCCTTATTAATAATTGAGAAGTGACTTCCTACAGACTCTCGCTTATCTATTACTTCATACCAAAAAGTTTTGCCTTTATGAGAGATTTCATCAATAGTCGCATAAGCAAAAACTCCTATTATAAAAAGAATAAATAAAAGCTTAAAAAAATAGTCACCTTTTTCCATACTATTTGTGTTCTATTACTTCCAAATAATTCAACTTTGCGAATCTGTATGATGTATATACTTCGTCCACGTTCACATCTATGTTAAAGGTAAGAATACATCCTTTATCGTCATAGAAGCCAAGTATAATATACTTTTCTTCAACATACCCTGCCACATATGCGCCAATATCCTTTCCTTTATAGAGAACAGGCTCTCCACGATACGCATTGAAAAACTCTTTGTTTGTCATACTCAATACTATTTTAGTTCATCAAAATCAAACCACTCAATCTTATCGTAGCACTCGTACAGAACTTCTATACGCTGTGTTCCGTCTCCTCTAGTGACAATCCATACATCATCACTCATTGCTCCGTAGTGAAGAGCCGTAGGATTTACGCCACCTCCACTATATCGGAACATCACCCACTTTCTTAATGGTGGCTTATCTTCTTTTAGGTCGTGCCATAATAATGCAGCATTCACGTAAGGAACGTTTTCCGTATCACAATCGGTAACACCAATCTTTTCTGAGCTGAACGTTACTCCGTTCAGCTTATTGTAATCTACCTCATCTTCGTTGCTACAGATGTTGAGGTAAATCTTCTTTGGTAAATTCTTTACTTTCATAAGCTATTCTTATTTAAGTTCGACAGGCTCATCACTCCAAGACAATTCTTTTCCGATGAGCTTCTTAATGCTACCATGAGGTATAAGAATACAACCACCGATACTAGAATATATAGGATTCCAATATCCATATTCTCCATATCCACTTCTAAATGGTTTCTCTATAAAAAGAAATTCTAAACCATTTGCATTAGTTGCTACCCATGCCATAACTATTCATCTTTTACGCCAAATGGAGTGCCATCTGCAAATAACAAATTCTTAAAGCTACTCTCAAATGTCTCATCTTCATATCCACCGAAGTCACAGCCATTAGTAATTAAGCATGTGAATGCACGATGTACTTGATAATTAGCATAGTACTTATCTTTAACAATACCAAATGGCTGATGCTTTTGCATTTCTTGCCAGCACTCTTCTGCATTCTTAAATGGGCGGTACTTTGGTTCTGGCTTGATGCGATACTCTACATTATTCCAAAACTCAATCTCTGTCATTTCCGTCCAATCATTCGGAATATCTGAGCCTTCTACGGCACTCGGCTTTGTCCTACACTCAATTGCCTCTCCTTTAGCAAAAGCTTGCAAGAAAGGATAAAATTCTTTAGCTTGATTTCTGTCCATAATTAATCCTATTTTTTTTAAAAAATTGCCTTGCCAAAAACTGATTATTCTTTATCAAGTTGACAATTTCTTCTTCCGAATGAATGCCTTTCCAAAATAGTTCGGTATGACTACCACCTCTATCGTCATCTACAGAGAACGGAACACCATAATTTGTATAAACCTCTCCGTGATGTTTGATAAGGTGGCGACCAGGATTCTTTCTGATATTATCTATCCAATGTCCATTATCGCACTCACGCCACATCTCATATTCAGCATTTGTCAGTGCTTTGTCAATGCCAATTGGATAATGTCCGGGACACCCATCCGTTCCAAAATAAATAATCTCTGCCATTTTACCATTAATTAAAACCAACCTAGATGGGCAGCTTCATTCCACCCATACTTACCTTTACGCATTTCATCATGGAAGTTTACTCCACGCTTGATGCGCCACTTGCTTATCTTTCTTTTCTTCATATTCTAATCCTCCAACTCTTTAAGTGCCTTATTTAAATACATTGTAGCTTCATATCTTTGAGTGCTTACAAGCCAATTCATAGCTCTCAAAACTTTAAGAGAATTATTTATGTTGCTCATTGCTTATTCTCTTTTTTTCTGTTTCTTTCTATATGCTTTAGTTGTGCAATACTTATATTGCCATATCGTTTGTACACACCTTCGAGATATGCAATATAGCTACCTAATGTTATTTTATTTGCGTCAATATTCTCTTCTTTTTACCCTCTCCCTTTTAAGGAGGAGAGGGTGATTAGTTACTTATAAACTTCAACAAACGTTCCATTTATAAGCTGATACCAAGTATCAGCCTTGATGTTTTCTCCATCAACGTATTCTGTCTTAACGCATACTGGAACATAACGATTCTTCTCATCGCTCCATTCCCATTCTGCCAGAGTTATCCATGAGCCTACCTTTGCTTTGGCTTTAGATTTGTTTCCAGCACACATAATAACGGAATCTTCTCCTGTACTGTCAATCTGAGCAGAGTCGCCCGATGAGCCAATCTGAGCAGAGTCGCCCGATGAGCCAATCT
>ERZ1026772.180-NODE-180-length-48982-cov-12.555869_pt1 | contig 48982 bp, 39 predicted proteins | sample MGYA00380124_ERZ1026772 | MGnify/ENA primary metagenome ERZ1026772 (study PRJEB33269, sample SAMEA4719760) | human gut metagenome | biome: human-associated habitat; feature: organic feature; material: feces | place: Cameroon | collected 2013-10 ...
CGGTTTCTTCTACTTTAGCCGCCTTCTTAACAGGTGCTTTCTTCTCTGCTGTCTTCTTAGCGGGTGCCTTCTTTGCAGGTGCTTTCTTTTCTGCCTTGGCTGCCGGCGCTGCCTTCTTTACTTCAGCCTTCTTTACTTCAGCTTCCTTAACAGGTGCTGCTGCCTTGACCTCAGGCTTCTTCTCTTCTGCTGCCTTGGCTGCCGGTGCTGCCTTGGCGACTACCTTTGCTGTTGCCTTCTTAACTTCTTCCATAACAATGACTCCTTTCACACAAGAGCAGATCTCTCATGTCAATCAGCCGGTGAAAGCAGATACGTAACATACGTAAGGCTTATCACCTGCATGAATTAGTATCTATATCATGTTGAAAGTGTACTCCATATTTGGAATCCTGTCAACTTTCAGGCAAATAAACCAAAGTACAGCAATACCAGAATACCTAAAACAATACGATACCAGCCAAAAACCTTAAAGTCATGCTTCTTGATATAGTCCATCAGAAACCGCAGCACAAACACGGAGACAATAAATGATACCACCGTGCCGGTGAGCAGGCATGCCATTTCCATACCACTGAAGTCAAAGCCAAATTTTACTACCTTCAGAAGGCTTGCACCAAACATGACTGGGATCGCCAGGAAAAAGGTAAACTCTGCCGCTACCGTTCTGGAAATACCGATCATGATCGCACCAAGGATAGTAGCTCCGGATCTGGATGTGCCTGGAAGCGCTGCTGCCACAAGCTGGCACAGACCAATGATCAGCGCATCCCTGTAGGTTAGCTGGGATAGCTTTGTTGTCACCGGTGTCCGGTTCTTATTCCAGTTTTCGATCACGATAAACAGAATACCTACAAGAACCAGCATCACAGCGACCACGATCACCTGAACAGTCACACCGCTTTCTCCGATCTCCTTTTCAAAAGCGGCACTGACCATATCATCAAAAAGAAGTCCGTAGATCACTGCCGGGATACAGGCCACTACAATCTTGACCCACATCCAGAAAGCATCCATGCTCAGCGCCACATTTCCCACTGCCGGATCCTTGGCGCTCTTCATGATGCCACCCTTTCTGGAGCGAAGATTTTTCTTGCTGTAAAAAGGCCATATCTTATTCCAGAACAGAACTACAACCGCAAGGATCGCCCCAAGCTGGATGACCACATCAAACATCTGGAAAAATCCATCACTGGTCTCCTGAAACGGTATCAGCCTTTCTACCAGGATCAGGTGTCCGGTACTGCTGATCGGCAGCCATTCCGTGATGCCTTCCACGATTCCGTAGACGATTGCCTTTATGATCTCTAACATTTTGTTTCTCCCTTCAGATATTCCATCAGCCTGTCATAATTTTTTTCTGCATCTGCATAGCCGGTCTCATACAGCTTCTGCAGTTTTCCTCTGTCCTTCTCAATCCTTCCCACACCACTTGGAAGCTGTGGTCTTAAAACAAAGGCCCTGCCTTCCTTTTCCTGTTCCTCCAGATAATCCAGTGTGGCGTTGTAGGTAAGATATCTGTTTTTCATCAGTTCATAAAGCTTTGGATATTTCCGGTACTTCATTTTAACCAGTCCTGCCACCTTGGTCGGCTTTCTGCGGTACCCTGCTTCCTTTGTCAGGATCACCACATTTTTCTGATTGCCATCCTCTATGGATCTCCGGATCGGGATAGCATCGGAAATTCCGCCATCCAGATATTTTCTGCCGTTCCAGCTGATGATATTGGCTACAAGAGGCAGTGAGGCCGATGCCCTGACCACTTCAATATCCTTCTTCATATCTTTAATAGGAATATATTCGGCAAGTCCTGTTTCTATGTTCGTAACTACACTGTAAAAGGTGCCCGGATACCGGTTGAAAGTATCATAATCGTACAGGTTCAGTTCATCCGGAATCCTGTGATAGCACATCTCTGCCCCGAACAGATCCCCCGTTTTCAGCAGGCTGTATACACTGCAGTAATTCTTATCATCCAGATAATCCACATTCACATGATAAGCCCTGCCCCGCTGCTTTGACAGAAAGCTGCACAGGGAACAGGCTCCTGCAGACACGCCGTAGCAGGAGGAAAATTCCAGCCCTTTATCCAGGAAAAAGTCCAGTACACCGGATGAATACACGCCCTTCATACCGCCGCCTTCCAAAACAAGTCCTGCCTGGTACATACGCTCACTCCTTTTCTGCTGCCTGCGGCAGTCTTTAAAGCTATCCGCTCCTAATAATTCTCTTTCACGAATCTGCGGAGGGCTTCCAGGGATCTTTCCACCTTCTCCGTATCAATACAGTACGCCATACGGAAATATCCCTTAACCCCAAAGCTGTCAGAAGGAACCAGAATCAGGTCATACTGCAGCGCTTTCTTGCAGAATGCTACTGCATCCTCTTCCAGTGCCTTCGGGAAAATGTAGAAGGTGCCTCCCGGTCTGACACAGGAAAAGCCAAGATCTGTCAGTTCCTGATAAAGCAGCTTCATATTGGTCTCATATACCTTCATATCCGCTGTTTCATCTACCACCTTTGCTACAGCAAGCTGGATACTGGAGGCCGGACAGTTATGTCCGATTCCTCTTGAGATCTGTCCCATCATCGGTACCAGAAGCTCTGCATCCCTGCATGCCGGATTCACTGCCACATAACCGATACGTTCACCGGGAAGGGACAGGGATTTGGAATAGGAATAACAGGACAGGGTATTTGCATAAAACCTTGAAACATAAGGAAGCTCTGCCCCGTCAAAAACGATCTCCCTGTAAGGTTCATCTGAGATAATAAAGATCTCATGTCCGTATTCCTGCTGTTTTGCCGTCAGAAGCTTTGCCAGCTTTGCCAGTGTTTCTGCGCTGTAAACAGCTCCGGACGGATTGTTCGGGGTATTGATGAGCACGGCTGCCGTATTTTCATTCAGCATTTCCGCAAGCTTTTCGAAGTTGATCTGAAAGCTCTCCGTATCTGCAGGAACCACCTTCAAAACAGCTCCGGTCAGATTGACATAGGGGCCATATTCCGGGAAATAGGGTGCAAAGGTAAGCACCTCGTCACCCGGCTTTGTCACACAGCGCAGGGCATGTGCCAGAGCGCCTGCAGCACCGGATGTCGGGAAAATATATTCCGGTGTATAGTTCATGCCAAATCTCCGGTTCAGGGAAGCGGCCACGCTCTCCTTGAATACGGGAAGTCCAAGACTTGGACTATAGCCGTGCAGCTCCATGGAAGTCTTTGTCTTAAGGAGCTCTTCCATCTCCTTTGTATAATCGTCCGGCACCGGTACAGACGGATTTCCCAGGCTGTAATCGAATACATTTTCATATCCGATCTCTTTTCCTCTCGCTGCGGCAAATTCGGAAAACTCCCTGATTACGGATTTTCCTCCCAGCATGTTTTTGTACTGTTCATTGATCATAGTTAGTCTTTCCTGCTTTCTTTATTTTACAGAGGACGCGATCAGTGTCATATCCCCCTGCAGATCCACCTTGCCAAAGCCTGAAGGAAGGATAAAGTGATCTCCCTTTCTGATCATCTGTCCATTTACAAGACCTTCTCCCTCGATCACGCTCATGATCAGGAAAGGATGCTCCTGCTCAAAGGAAACCGGCTCTGTTACGGTTAATTTGTATACCTTGTAATAATCACAGGCGATCAGCTCATTCATGGTGTTTGCCGGCAGATCTGCTGCATGGCTCACGCTGTCCTCTGCGGAAGGTGCCGGTACAGTGATCACATCGATACTCTGCTGTACATGAAGCTCACGGGGCTTTCCATTGGAAAGTCTGTCATAGTCATACACACGGTAGGTAATATCGCTGTTCTGCTGAGTCTCCAGGATCATCAGACCTCCTTTGATCGCATGGACAGTTCCGGGATTGATCTGGATAAAGTCCCCCTTCTTCACCGGCACCTCACGGATCAGCTCTGACCACCTCTTCTGATCGATCATTTCCTTCAGTTCTTCCCTGCTGCCTGCATTGTGTCCTACTACCAGTGTCGCATCCTCAGGGCAGTCCAGAATGTACCAGCACTCTGTCTTTCCAAGAGATCCGTTTTCATGTACCTTCGCATAGGCATCATCAGGATGTACCTGGATACTTAAATCTGCCTTGGCATCAATGATCTTGATCAGCAGAGGGAAACGGTCCAGAGGAAGGCTTCCAAACAGCTCTGGCTCCTCTTTGAACAGCTCAGAAAGCTTTCTGCCTGCATATTCCCCTTCTCTTACAGTACAGTCTCCGTTTGGATGTGCGCTGACTGCCCAGCACTCACCTGTCTTGTCACTGGGGATCTCATAGCCAAACTTCTCAGCAAGCTGATTGCCGCCCCAGATCATTTCCTTAAACACAGGATCCAAAAATAAAATCGGTCTTGTCTTCTTGTTCACAGTTAACTCCCTTCCATTGGATTCTATGATTTTCTGATACCAGAATGCAGAATCCTTCACAATTCTTTTCTGTGTCTTGAAATCTACATATACAATACCAAAACGCTCGGTATATCCCTTGTCCCATTCAAAATTATCAAGGAAGGTCCACAGGAAATAGCCCCGCACATCAGCACCATCATCATTTGCTCTCTGCAGTGCGGAAATATACAGATCCAGGAAATTCTGCCTGTTGGGATCGTGTACACGGCCATCCAGTGACACATCATCATGACAGGACATGCCGTTCTCTGTAATATAAAGAGGTAAATGATACCGCTCATACAGGAACTTCACGCCATAGTAGAAGCACTCCGGTGTAACCGGCCAGCCTGCTGCTGTCTTGGCAGCGCCTGCTTCCCTGTCCACATATTCCGGCTCTCCGTCCTCGCCCTGTCTCATCATATATCCGTTATAAATGTTTTGTCCCATAAAATCAAGGGGCTGGGAAATAAGTTTCATATCCTCATCTGTAATTTCCGGCAGATACTCAGCAAATTTCTTAAGTCCCTCTTCCGGATATCTTCCAAGGAATACCGGGTCATTGAACCATGCCACATTCCAGGTCCAGTTGTCCATGGGCTGGTGGAAGCCAAACAGGGTTTTTCTTGCCGCTTCGATATCCTCTGGGGAATCGGTAGCAGGATATGCCATGCCGCAGGTTGGTGCATACCCTACCTTGATCGGCCTGCAGGCATATTTCCGGAGATTGATAACTGCCTGCCCATGGGCACGAAGCGCATTGTGGGCAATCTGAAATACATCCTTATAAGGAAGCTTTAGACCCGGTGCATGCACGCCTGACAGGTGTCCAAGTCCGACAAAGCATTCCGGCTCATTTAAGGTAATGAAATATTCGCAGATATCAGAGAAATTCTCTGCCACTACCTTCGCATATTCCCCAAACCACTGTATCACATCCTCATTCAGCCAGCCGCCCTTGTCCTGCAGCGCCTGCGGAAATTCCCAGTGATACATGGTGATATACGGCTCGATCCCATTCTCCTTCATGGAAAGGATCATGTCACGGTACATGGCAATGGCCTTTTCATTCACCCTTCCCGTTCCTTCCGGCAGGATCCTCGCCCAGCTCATGGAAAAGCGGTACGCTTTGATCCCAAGCAGCTTCATCAGCTTATAATCCTCTTTATATCTGTGCATGTGGTCACAGGCGGTATACGCATTCTTACCGTCCAAAATCCTTCCCTCTTCGGTAAAGGTATCCCAGATGTTCCTGCCGCATCCATCCTCCGGATCTCTTCCCTCTACCTGATAGGCGCTGCTGGCAACGCCCCACACAAAATCATCACGAAACATAGTTTTATCTCCTTTTATTCTGAATTTCCCTGTCAGCAGGATCCAATGACGGATACCAGATAAAACGGAACTGCATCCTGCTCTGTTGCTTCCGTGATCTCAATCTCTACCTTATGTACACCGGGCTCCATATGTCTTGCCACCGTATCAATATACAGACAGTCTCCCCATGTCTCTTTGAAGTTTCCATCTAATACCATGGCGGTATCTTCTCTGCCATCTACTGTAACTTTGGCAATCGGAGTCGGCTGCTTGACACTCTTACGGTACTGTACGGCAATGCCGGTTCCTTTGATCTCAAAGATAATCTTATCGCCAACATGGCTTCCTGTCCATCCTCTTCTGAAGATCTCAAGGATATGGTTCTGAGGCTCAGGATCAGCCACAAATCCTGCAAGAACAGGCTCTGAATTATGATTCTGATATCTCACAGAATGCTCATAGGCATTTTCTGTGATCGGTGCAGGAAGTGTTCCTTCTGCAAAGGCAGCTTCTTCCTCATTATTTCTGTCCTCATATACCTTCTCAAGGAAGGTTGTGATCACTTTGGCTACCAGTGCATGACCTGCGTCATTGGGATGAAGGTCATCCGGTGTGATCTCTCTGTTTTTGATCCTTCCGGACTCGATCTCCGGCCAGATTGTTTCCTTCATGCTGACCATGGGAAGTTCATAAGCCTTTGCTACCTTCAGATGCATTTCCTCTGCATTCAGTCCATCGTCATACTTCACATTGTTCATCAGCATAACAGCCGGTCTGCAGTCATCTGACAGTGTGGTTCTTACAAGACCTTCATAGGTTTCCTCAAAGAATTCCGTATTTTCATCATTCACAGCAAACTCGATCAGCACGAAATCCGGCTGATAGGAAAGCAGATGCTCCTTTACTCTGGAAACACCAAACTGGGATGTAGTTCCGCCAATTCCCGCATTGACAAAGGTAACCTCAGACTCCCGGAATCTCTTTTTCCACCACTCATATACCAGATAGGCATAACAGGTCTGCGGTGTGGAGGAAAGACTTCCCTGGGTAATGGAACCGCCAAGAAAGCCTGTGGTAATGGCCTCTCCTCTCTCTGCTTTTTTCATACATTCCTTGATTTTTTTCCAGTTTCCTCTGTTGATCATTCCCTGATCAAACTTAACCTGATATTCCATAATGGTTCTGCTCCTTTTCGCTTTTTATAATCATGAAATATTAAGAAAGGGCCTGCTGACGAATCTAACAAGCCCTTTTTAAAACTATTTCACTGTGCCTTTTCTTATCTGATACCGATTTCTGTATCAGCCTCTGTTACTACACTGTGCTCTTTGATATATGCTACGATCTCATCAAACTTGGTAAATGCAAGACCTACATAGCTGTCTGCACATCCGTAGTAAATAGCGATCTTTCCGCTTTCAGGATCATGAATGGTAGCGCAGGGGAAGCATACGTTTGGAACGAATCCTCTCTCCTCATACCACTCTTCCGGTGTCAGCAGGAAGGTCTCACATCTGTACTTCACGATAGAAGGATTCTCAAGATCCAGGATCGCACCTCCGATGGAATATACGAAACCGTTGCAGGTTCCGCTTACGCCGTGGTAGAACAATAGCCATCCTTCACTTGTCTCGATAGGAGCTGCGCCTCCGCCGATCTTAACGGACTCCCACCATTCGCTGCCTTTGCCCATAACGTGTCTGTGCTTGCCCCAGTAAACAAGGTCAGGGCTCTCGCTGACAAAGATATCACCGAAGGGTGTATGGCCGCTGTCAGAAGGACGGCTCAGCAGCATGTAGTTTCCATGAATCTTTCTGGGGAACAGAACTGCGTTTCTGTTGTAAGGAATAAAAGGGTTCTCAAGCCTTGTAAAGGTCTTGAAATCAGTTGTCTTTGCCATACCGATAGATGCACCATAGAAATCCTGACACCAGATGATATAATAGGTATCTTCTACCTTTACCAGTCTGGGATCATAGGCATACTTTGGCATGAAGGGCTTTCCTTCCTCATCTACGAAAGGAATCTTCTCCTTATCAAAATCCCAGTGGATCGCATCCTTGCTTCTTCCCATATAGATATAAGGGATACCGTTGGTCTGCTCGCCGCGGAATACGCCGATAAACTCATCACCATAAGGCATTACGGCACTGTTAAAAATTCTGGCAACGCCCTCTACAGGATTACGTCCGATGATCGGGTTCTCTGTATATCTCCAGATAGGCGCTCCGGTCAGTCCTTCCGGCTTCTCCTGCCAGGGAACATTTTTTACCGGAGGGGCAATCATTTTAATTTCGCTCATATTATCTCCTTTACGCCTCACAGGCTTTTTGTTTTATTTGGAAAGAAATTCCAGGTTCTTTTTGATCAGTTCACATCTCTGTGCTACGCACTCTACACTTCTGCCTGGATCCTTCGGTGTATTGAATACATAATCAATCAGCTTATCAACAGTTGTAGTTGCAACATGCATTCTTGTATCACTGGATGCATAGTAAATAAATACTTCGCCCTTTTCATTTGCGATTGCACCGTTGGTAAATACAACGTTGGATACGTCACCGACTCTCTCGCCGCCCCTTGGTCCGATCAGCAGGCCTGAAGGCTCTGCGATCACTTTGGAAGGATCATTTAAGTCAGTTGCAAATGCGTAAATTACATATCTGAGTCCGGCTGCTGTATTTCTTACACCGTGTGCAATATGGATCCAGCCCTTCTCTGTCTTGATCGGCACTGCACCGGCACCGTTCTTGGCCTCGGTAATGGTGTGATACTTACGAAGGCTTGTCATCTTCTCTTCGTCGATAACAGCATGGGTAATATCATCACAGAGTCCGAATCCGATACCGCCGCCTGATCCTGTCTCGATGAAGTCATCCATCGGTCTTGTATAGAAAGCATACTTACCATTTACAAATTCAGGATGCAGTACTACGTTTCTCTGCTGAGGGGAGTTTAAGGTTACCAGGTTAGGCAGTCTCTCCCATGTCTTCAGATCCTTGGTTCTTACAATACCTGCTGCTGCAACTGCCGCAGAAAGGTCATTGACTGTGGTATCCTTGCTCTCTGAGCAGAATACGCCATAGATGTAACCATCCTCATGCTTGGTGAGACGCATATCATATACGTTAGTCTCTTCCTTGCAGGTATCCGGAAGCAGGATCGGGTAATCCCAGAAACGGAATCCATCGATTCCATTGTCACTTTCTGCTACGCCAAAGAAGGACTTTCTGTCATCTCCTTCAATTCTGGCTACCAGATAATACTTTCCGTTCAGTTCAATGGCACCGGAATTCATAACTGCATTGATTCCCAGTCTCTTCATGAAATAGGGATTGGTTTCCGGGTTTAAATCATACTGCCAGGTAAGCGGAATATGCTCTCTGGTCAGTACCGGATTCACATAGCGGTCATATATCCCGTTGTAAAAATCAGGATCTACTTCATTTTTCCTGTTAATAAGTGCTTCGTATTTCTTTAATTCTTCTTCATACTTCTGATGTAACATGCTCACTTTCTCCTTTCTCAGATCTCTTTTCCTTCTAATCTTCTGATTACCTCAAAGCACATTCTTCCATTGTGATACGGGCATTTCCAGGGCTCTACGATAGGTCTTCCCTCGTAAGGCTTTCCGCTTTGGTCTACCTCCCAGAACCACTCGGATCCCTGTCTCTTGTCCATCACATGATCCTTGATGAACTGCCATTCAGACTTTGCTGCCTCCAGATACTCTGTCCTGGAAGGATCCTTCTGCCAGCCATTCAGGAAACCGATCACGGTCTCTGCCTGCACCCACCAGATACGATGTACATTTACAACACCCTTCTCACATTCATTTGCAAGGGAATGTCCGTCAAAGGCTACCTTATAGATCTCTGCTGTCAGATCCTTGGTAATAGGTGTCATTTTCTCTTCATATTTCTTCTCACCAAGAACTTCAACTCCACGATCCATCAGCCATGCCGTCTCGATATCATGACCATAGGAATGCAGATCCAGAATGGTGTTCATGTTCCTGTCAAAGAATACTTCCTGTCTGTGGAGCTTTGGATTATATACCTTATCAGCAAAGGTATCCATGATCCACTCAAGTCTTTCCTTTACCTCAGGCAGCTTTGCTACCCGGTAAAGCTCTGTATAGGCTTCAAATACATGAAGCAGGGTATTCATGGTCTTCTCAGCGATAACACCGTTTTCAGAAAGCTTGTCATTTTCCACTTCATGGAATTCCTTGTCAAAAGCTTCCTTATAACCGATCTCATCAGTGCACTTCGTCTCAATGATATGGAACAGCTCCTTTGCCATGGCAAGGGCTTCCTCATCATGGGTTGCCTCATAATAAGAGGAGAGTGCATAAATAGAGAATGCCTGATTGTAGGTATGCTTGGTTGTATCCTCCGGTGTACCATCATACTTCATGGACCAGAATATACCGCCATTTTCCTTATCCATGCAGTGTTCCTTCATGAAGGCAAATCCATGCTTTGCTTCTTCAAGAAGACTCTCATCCTTAAGAAGTGTATAGGCATTAGCAAAGAACCATGTGATCCGGCTGTTTAAGATACAGCCCTTCACTGCCTTCTTATCCAGCTTCAGGTCATAATCCATATAACCATAATAACCGCCAAATTCATCATCCCTCAGATTTTTCCAGAAAGGGATGATATCATTCAGCAAATGTGCTTTTACTTCTTCTAACATCATCATTTTGTCCCTTCTCCTTTATTGATTTGTGGAACTGATTCTGTCTCCTTAGCCCTTGACTGCACCTGCAGTCAGTCCGCTGTAGATCTGCTTCTGGCAGGTGATAAATACCAGAAGTGCCGGAAGCAGGGAAATGATAACTCCCGCACAGATCAGATTGTACTTACTCCCCTGCGGTCCTACAAAGGTATACAGGGAGGTAGCCACGGTTGGCAGCAGCTTCTTGTCCTGCAGGTAAAGATTGGCATTGTAATATTCATTATAGGTACCAACACCCTTCAGGATACAGGAGGTTACAATTGCAGGCTTTAAAAGAGGAAGCAGTATCCTGTAGAAAATCGTGAAATAGGATGCCCCGTCCATAATTCCTGACTCATCCAGTGAATAATCAATATTTTCAAAGAACTGGATGTAAATATAAATGGAAATAACATCAGTACCACACATCATAATGATATAACCAACCAGGGAATTAATAAAGCCTAATTTTGTCATAATTTCATAAACTGAGATCTGCATCGCAACACCCGGAAGCAGTGTGGCAAACAGAAACAGATTACGGATCAGGTTATTGCCCGGAAACTTGAATCGGTTCAGCACATAAGCAAGCTGTGTACCCACCAGTGTAGATACTATCAGCACACAGACCAGGATAATAGTGGAATTGATAAATGCCTTACCCATATGTGCATTTTCAAATGCATAAACGAAATTCTTAAAATAGAACCAGCTTTCCGGCATGGTCATAACATTGGTGCTCTGGTACTCTGCATCTGTCTTAAAAGCAGTGACAACACAGGATATGATCGGCAGTATCGCAACAAAGGAAAAGAATACCAGTGATAAATATTTTAATACTGTCAGAACATGAAGTATAATTTTGCGAAAGCTCATGCTTATCTACCTGCCTTTCTAGCTGCAGCCCTTACCAGCTTCTTTTCTCTTCTTACCGCTGCATTGATATCCTCATCCTCTGCATTCTTAAATACATACTTAAAGAACAGCTTCTGCAGAATCGTTGCTGCAAAAATAATTAATAGCAGGATAATCGCCATGGCAGATGCCAGACCTACCTTCTGCTGGGTATGCGCGATCTCGTGCATGACCACAAAATAGGTTCCCGTTCCGTTGGCACCGTCTGTGATAACATAAGGCGGTTCGAATGCACTTAAGGATCCGGTAATGGACAGGATCACATTTAAGGTAATGATCGTCTTAATACTTGGTAAGATAATATAAATAAACTGTTGGAATTTATTTGCACCGTCCAGCATCGCCGCTTCATAAAGTTCAGAATCCACAGACATGATCGCACCGATAAAGAGCACCATGTTTTGTCCGAAATAACGCCATACTGAAGTGGCCACCAGAGAGATATTATTGATCCTCTGGTCTTTCAGCCAATACGGAAGATTGTCAAGCTGAAAGCCACACCACTGGAGCACCGTATCAAATACGAAGCCTCTGGTGTAGAAAAATTTAAAAATAAAGCCTACTGCAATACCATTGATCAGATAAGGGAAAAACATGAATCCCTTGAAGATATTCCCGCCCTTTACCTTAAAGCTGAGTACGGTAGCCAGATAAAGGGAAAGTGCCAGCTGCACAATAGAACCGGCCATATAATAAAGGCTCAGCTTCAATGCTCCGAAACAATCGTCTCTTTCAAACACTTTGATATAATTCTTTAAACCTACAAATTTTCTTTCACCTAAATACTTCATCTTATAAAAGCTGAAGCCAAACATTTCTGCAAAAGGCAGGTAGGTAAAGGTAAACAGAAGAACAAGCGGAATGACCATAAATGCGATCATAACAAAAACCTTCTGTCCATCTCTGCTTCTTGCCCATTCTAAAAAGGTTCTTTTCTTTCCAGGGGCAACCGTCTTTGACATTGCCATATCAATTTCCTCCCGACAATAATAAACACCTTATGACGCATTTGGAGCCAGGGAGAAACTCCCTCCCCGGCTCACAATATCACTTACTTTCTTTCAGGCTTTTCTGATTAGTATAATACTTCGATCTCCAGTTCATCCTGTGCATCGTTCCATGCAGTTGTCCAGTCAGCCATGATATCGTCAAGAGACTTGCTGCCGGTTGCAGCTGCTTCTACAATGCTCTGAACCTTAGCGTTACCACCTGCATTGAAGGACAGCTCGGATTCAGCATTCATTTCATTTAAGAAATCCTCTTCGCCTGCGAGTGCAGCTTCATCAGAAAGCATCTCACAGCCATCAAATGCAGAATACATATCAGGGTTCTCGCCACCGATCACTGTTGAATAGCAGCCTTCCTTTACAGACCATCCGGATTCCTCAAGCATCCACTTAATGAATACGAGGGAAGCGGTCTTATTCTCATCGGAAGAGTTGATATTTACAGCGTAGTTATAATCACCGCCGGCAAGTGCGTACTGTGTTCCTCCAACAGTCATAGGGAAGGGCATGTAACCGATGTCATCACCGTGATCACCAGCTTCAACCATCTGTGAATATGCCCATGAGCCAAGAACCATCGCACCGATCTGACCATTGTTGATCATACCCTTGCAGCCTTCCCAGTCAGTTGTTGTATAGTCATCTTCGATCAGACCATTAGCAACTGCATCATAAAGGATTCTGTACAGGTTGTAGATACCGGTATCATCACCAGGATCGTCAAAGGGATTTGCTGTATGAACAAACTTCTGATTCATATATGTAGCATCTCCGTTAGAAACAACACCGATGTAAGCATCCCATGCACCCATGGTCCATCCTGCTGCATAGTTTGTGTACAGCGGAATAGCATCTGTATTGTCTTTGATCAGTTGAAGGTCAGCAAGGAACTCTGTAGGAGTTGTAGGAAGCTCTGTAATGCCAGCTGCTTCAAACACTGCCTTGTTGTAAACAACACCCTGTGCATTTCCCCATACAGGAATACCATAGGAAATTCCATCGTATGACCATGAATCAACAAAGTTCAGGGACTTGCTCATTTCTTCTGTTGAACCAAGAGGCATGAAGTAGGAGCCAAGATCCTTCTTATCTACTGCAGGGATCCACATAACATCACCCCAATTGCCCTGGGACAGACGAAGAAGTGCATCCTCAGCATAATCTGTAACACCCTCAGTCTTAACTTCGATGTTAGGGAACTTCTCATTAAACTTAGCGATCATCTCTGCCATGGAGCCATCTTCCTCACGGTCAGTTCTGCAGTGAAGGAACTTGATGGAAGCGGTCAGATCTGTGTAATCATCAAGGTTGATGTCCAGATATCCCGGAACGCCATCTGTTGTGGTTTCTGCACTTTCTGTGCTTTCTGTAGTATCAGCAGCTTCTGTTGTGTCTTCAGCAGCTTCTGTTGTGTCAGCAGCATCAGTTGATGTGTCTGCTGTGCTTCCGCAGCCGATCATGGAAACAGTCATGGCTGCTGCAAGTCCGAGTGCTAATGCTTTTCTCAGCTTCATAATAAAATATCCTCCTTTTTTATAAACCTTTTCTTCTAAGTTATTTAGTTTTAACATTTAACTTAATTTTGTAGGTTAATTTTAATTATATTTAATTTAGCTTTTTAATCATCACCTATTATTGCTTTTTATATTATATTATTGCTTATATTGTTCACTTCTTCTTTTTCACCAAATTTAGTCTAGTATTTTTGTCTATTTTCACGAAAACATTTTCGTAAAAATAGGTTTATTATCGCTTAAATTTTAATTATTAGCTTACATTTTAGGTAAATTTACACTAACTTGGTTGTCTTGTTCTAAGACTTATCACGTGTGATTGTTATTTGCAGGTTTTCCGAAAATATAATACAATGAAATTATCCCAGCTACATCCAGGATCATGCAAAGCAAAGCCGGCACAGGCTCCAGAAAGGAACAGAACCATGGAAATGATAACCTCCGTTTTTAAAGATGCCATAGCTGCCACCTCTTCTACTGTCGAAATACAGGATCCTTTTCTGCACGTTCTGTCTGGCGGCAGCTGTCAGGCCAACGCTCCCTGGTTCTATGAAGCAGCCCCTCTTTCCTGTTATCTTCTGCTCTATACCAGTAAGGGCTGTGGCAAGCTCCTGTTTGGCAGCCAGGTATTTACCCTGACTGAAAACACAATGGTCTTCTGCAGCTGTGAAAAACGCTTCCGTCTGGATGCCGCCCTGTCTCCCTGGGCATTTTCCCTGTATCTGATCTCCGGCTCTTCCCTGAAAAGCTACGCTGGACTGTTGTCAAAGGATCCGTATCCTGTTGTCATGGATGTACCTCCCTTTTCAGACACTGCCCTGCATCTGCAGAAGCTTCCATCAGCTATTTCCTCTGACCAGAGTCCTCTGCTTTCCCATGCTCTGCTGACAGACATTCTGGTCGCTGGTATTATTAGACATACTCATCAGGATCCCCAGCCTCTGCTGCCTTCTTATCTTACGGAAGCCAGGATACTGTTTGATCATCATTTTGAGGAGAATTATTCCCTCGATGAGCTTGCCATGCGCTTTCATGTAAGCAAATACCGCTTTTGCCGTGAATTTGGTACTGCCTTTGGCGAGACTCCCCTCCAATATCTGAACCAGAAACGAATAAAGGCGGCAAAGCATCTGCTGCTCACCACCTCTTTAAAAATCCACGAAGTTGGAAGTGCTGTCGGTATTGACAACACCAACCACTTTATTTCTCTTTTCAAAAAATATACCGGTCTGACTCCTCTTGTTTATCGTCAGACCGGCATGATACCTTAAATTCTTTTGACACTGTTTTTGACCACCATATGTCCATCTACTACGGTGATCCCCTGCTTATAGCTTTCCCCGTTCATCTTCTTGATCAGGGTATTGATCGCTTTTCTTGCCATCTCCTTGATATCTACTTCATAGGACGTGATCTCCACATTGCAGATCCCTGGATGGATAAAATTATCAAATCCCACAACGGAAATATCCTCCGGTACCCGGTAGCCTTTTTTCTCAAGCACATTGATCAGAATCCCCGCTGTCAGATCGCAGTTGCAGACAAATGCTGTCGGCATCTGCCCCGGAAGCCTGAACTCAAAATCATCACCTCTCTGTCCATCAGAAAGATTCCTGTCCTCGATCACCCAGTCCTCTCTCACCTGCTGTCCATGCTCAAGAAGTGCTTTTGCATAACCAAAATAGCGGTCTGTGATGCTTCCCGTATAAAGAAGCGTTCCCACATAGGCAATATCCTTATGCCCCATCTCAAACAGATAATCCGTCACCTTGTACATCCCGTAGAAATTATCTGTCACCACGCAGTCGCAGTCATGTCCCTTATCATAAAAATCCAGAAACAGCATAGGAACCTGTGCGTCACGGATCAGCATATTCAGATAATCCTCTTTCAGAAGACCAATGATGATCACTCCCTGCACCTTGTTCTCCTGAAGAAGCCTTGGGAGCTCCCTGTGCTCCTGTTCTGCCTCCACACTGAGTACCTCCAGCATGGTAAAGCACTCTTTACTGATTGCTTTGGTTGCTACTGCGCGGTACATTTTCCAGTAAAAGGATTCATACTGGTCAAGATACCTGTCCGAAATAACGATTCCGATATTATAGCTTTGATGTTCCTTCTTCCGCCTTGCTTCAGATGGAGACTGATATCCCATCTCCTCTGCCAGCTGCTTGATCTTATCTCTCATCTCCTCGCTGACGCCTTTCTGATCAGAAAGCGCCTTGGAGACGGTTACTGTACTTACATTTAAAATCTTTGCTATATCGGCAAGTCTTACTGCCTTCGCCATGTTCCCCTCCACATATATGTAAGACTTTCCGGATTCTTACACGTTTTATTCGGCCGTTACTTCAAAAATCCTGGCCATTACTTTCTTCTTAAAATCAACTGCCAGAACCTTTCTGTCAGCCTCAAAAGAATATTCCACATTTTCTTTCATGGCTTTCTGTGGATAAGCCAGCTTTACACCGAGCTTCTTTTCGCCTTCAAACAGATGTGCCAGAGGAATTCTTACCATGGTTCTGTCATCCTCTTCGTCCTTATCTCTTCTGAATACAGCAAGGTAAGCCTTGTTCTCTGTCTTCAGTGCACTGCACAGGAAAGTAGATCTTGTATCAGCAAGACCGATCGGCCAGTCAGGAAGTGCCTTCTTAATATCACTGCGGATCTCCTTGTAATAGGCAATTCCCTCTTTCACCAGTGCCACTCTCTCCGGAGAAAGCTCTGCCAGATGGCCGCTCTGATGGATACGCAGAAGCATGGCATTAACCATGTTGAAGATGGTTTCTTCTTCGTCACCGTTTCTCTGTGGATAAGACCATACCGCTGCCTGCTCCGGTGTCAGACCAGCCGGTGCATTGACTGCAATGGAAGCATAGTTCTGATAGTCCTCCTGATCGCTTGTGGACTGGATGCTGTATCTGGACAGCAGCGCATAATCAATACGCAGGCCACCGCTGGAACAGTTTTCAATCACGAGATCAGGGTATTTTTTAAATACACTGTCAAGCCAGGCAAGATATGCTCTTTCATGGGCAAGGAGTCCTGCTCCCACACTATCCGCATCAAGCTCTGTACCAATACCGGGCTCAATATTGTAATCCATCTTAATATACCCTACTCCGTACTCATTGACAACCCTGTCTATTACTTCGTTGACATGATCAATGACGGCAGGGTTACGGAAATCAAGCTGATACCTGCTTCTGTCAAAGACTCTCTTTCCATGACGGATGAAGAACCAGTCATCGGGTGCATTCTTTGCCTTTTCGCAGTTAATACCCATAACCTCCAGCTCAAGCCAGACACCGGGAACCATTCCCTTGCTGCGGATATAATCAGTTACTTCTTTGATTCCGCCCGGGAAACGTTCTCTGGATTCCTGCCATTCGCCAACGCTGTCCCACCACAGTCCCGGTGCATACCAGCCGGCATCAATGACATAATACTCACAACCCGCCTCTGCTGCCGCATCAATCAGAGGCAGCTCCTTTTCTGTGGTCGGATCCCCGAAAAGGCAGTTCATATAATCATTAAAGATAACAGGCAGATTCTCATCATCCTTATTTACTCTGCGGATCATACGGCGGTACTTCGTAAGCTGCCCCATGGCCTTCGCAAAATCAGCATCTGATACACCAACTGCCACCGGCACGGTTGTGAAGCTCTCACCGGGCTTCAGATTCTGGAACCAGTGGGACTGTACCTCTGTAGGACCACTCAGCGCCAGATAAAAATGATCATTCTGATCACTGATCTCTGCATGCCAGGAACCATTATGCTCGATCTGCCAGTAGATAGCAGTGCATGCCTCTTCATTGGACAGATATCCCATCGGAAGATACTCTTTGGTCGACCAGTTTCCTGTGTTGGTCAGTTCGATCGTCTTTGACGTTCTCTGATATACTGTAGGCTGGGTCTGTGGCAGTCCCAGTGCCGGGAAGCTGTAGGTATGGAAATTCATTTCCTTCTGCCAGCCATTGTGGGCAAAGGTGAGCTGCATCTTGTCATCAGAGCTCATCTCTCCCTCTTTTTCGATGCCAAGATAATAGAAAGACGAAATGTACTCCAGCGTCTGCACCTCAGTTCCTTCATTGGTCACCTCACTCTGCATCCTGATCGTAGAGGTTCCCTGATAAAACTGCCAGGTTGTCACTACTCTGGCTCCGGTTTCCTCATCCTTCTGGATAAATGTCAGCACCCTTCCTGTCTCGTTGCGCTCATCTTTCATATCCACGAAAGTGAGCATATAACCAGGTGCTGTTACGATATGCTTGTTGCCATGCTTTTCATAAGGTCTGTTATAGCCTGAGAAGTTGACCTGTACCAGCTGGAAGCCTTCCTGCAGAAATGTTTCATTCTCTGTCAGTTTCTTTTCTTCCTGTTCAGAAAGAGGCTTTGCTGAAAAGTGAAATAACTTCAGCTGATTTTCCTTTGTCACTCCAAATACCAGATAGATCCCGTCTTCCTCTATCCTGATCCACTGATTGATATATTCTGATGCCATCTTTTACCTGTTCCTTTCCATTTGTTCTGTGTTTACACCTCTGTCAGATGAATTAATTTTCCTTTAAAGTCACCAAAGGGATTCTGCACCAGAAGTCCGGCATTCATCAGCTGTTCTCCTGACCATGTTCCTTCTTCTCCTTCAATCGCATAGTACTTCTCTGCTGCCAGTCCCTTCAGATAGATCCTTCTGCTGTGATAGTTTGGACGGTTCAGTACCTGTACATAGGTATACAGTGCTTCTTTCTTATCCTTGCTGACAACGCCGTAGCAGTCAAAATAATGATTCTCCGCATAGGAAGCGATCCTGTAATAATCTCCTTCCCTTACCAGATCATTATATTTATGGTACATGGCAACCTGTGCGGGGATCTGCTCCCTGTCACTCTCCGGGATTTTCGTTACATCCAGCTCATAGCCAAAGGTTCCTGCCAGTGCCACATAACCTCTTGTTTCAAAAGGAGTCACTCTGCCTACCGTATGGTTCGGGCAGTCAGAAACATGTGCTCCCATTGTGGACAACGGATAGATCAGTGCCGTACCTTCCTGGATCTTCAGTCTTTCAATCGCATCGGTATCATCAGAACACCAGATCTGTGGGCTGTAATACAGCATACCTGGATCAAATCTTGCACCGCCGCCGGAGCAGTTCTCCAGAAGAAGGTGCGGGAACTCTGTCATCATTCTCTCCTGCATTTCATAAACAGCCAGCACATAACGGTGATACAGCTCACCCATCTGATCTGCCGGAAGTTCAAGGGAACCAATATCTGAAAGCTGTCTGTTCATATCCCACTTTACATATTCAATATTGGCACTGCGAAGGATCTTCGCCACACACTCATAAGCATAATCCCTGACTTCCTTTCTGGTCAGATCCAGCACGTACTGATTTCTGCAGAGGCTGGGCTCCCTGCCGGGGATCGCAATGGCATAATCAGGATGTGCACGATAAAGGTCAGAATCCGGAGAAATCATTTCCGGCTCAAACCAGATACCGAACTTCATGCCAAGCTTATTGACCTCGTCAACCAGATATTTCAGTCCGCCCTTCAGCTTCTCTTCATTGACAAACCAGTCACCAAGCGCTCTGTTGTCATCACAGCGGTTACCAAACCATCCATCATCCATAACAAGCATCTCAATGCCAAGGGCAGAAGCCTGCTTTGCAATAGCGATCAGCTTGTCTGTATCAAAATCAAAATAAGTAGCTTCCCAGTTGTTGATCAGGATCGGTCTCTTCTGATTCTTATACTCACTGCGGATCAGATGATTTCTGTAGAAATCATGGAAGATCCTTGTCATCTGTCCAAGTCCCTGCGCAGAATAAACAAGCACGGTCTCCGGTGCCTGGAAGGATTCTCCCTCTTTCAGCTTCCAGGTAAAATCTTCCGGATGGATTCCCATGGTCATACGTACCTGATCAAACTGATCAGACTGTACCTGTGCCTTGAAATTGCCGGAATATACAAAATGCATGGCATATACTTCACCATTTTCCTGATCGGCATTCTTCGTCTTCAGTGCCAGGAACGGATGATCCTGATGGCTGGACTCTCCACGTATAGACTCCACACTGTATTTGCCATGACTTACCGGTACTGTCTGGATCTGTCTCTCTCTTGCCCAGGAACCATGCAGGGAAATCGCTTCAAAATCTTTATTATCCATATCAAGGCAGGCAGAATATACCTTGGTCAGATAAAGATCTTCCTTACCTGTGTTCACTACCTTTACACTTCTTGTGATTACATCTGCTTCATCAAAAATGCCATACTGCAGAATCACCTGAAGTCCTGTTACCTTATCCTCGCAAAGGATCTCCAGAGTCTCACACTCTCCTGCTTTTCCAAAGGATGCCGGCAGACCTTCAAGTCCATCTTTCCCCTCTGCGATCTTATGTGACACGTAAGAAAGGGCAAGTCCCACATTTCCTTTCTCTGTGCGGATATTGATGCAGCTTTCTCTGTAATCACCAAGTCCATGTGCCGGGTATTCCATCGGGAAGCTGTCAAGGAAGGATACCCTGTCCCTGTTGTTCTTTGAAGGGACAAAAGGGTTCTCATGGATACGGAGCAGACCGTCTAAATGGACTTCCTTCAGCTTCTTTCCATAATAAACATGTCCTAAAAACTGCTCGTCATCTACTGCTGCAATAACATAAGTTGTATTTCTCGTATCAAGCTTAAATATCTTTTCTTCTTCCAAAAAAACTGCTGCCATAAAACCTCCAAATTTCATTTTACGCAAAAACCATTTAACTAAATTATAAGGTAATTTTTAGTAATGTCAATCAGATCAATGTCTTTTCAATGTTAATTTTCCCACTTTTAAGACATTTTAAGGCAGACTGCAGAAACGTCATTTTCCGCCAGCAGAGCAGAAAAATTGCTGTTTACAACAAAAATGCCGCAGGCGATACGTTATCATCCTGTGACATTTTTCAGGAAAGCAAAAGGATCTTCTTCCCCCTGCTGTAAAAACATGATCAGCAGAAAGGCTGCCCTGAGGGAAACCCTCTCTTCCCTCAGGATCCGCACAGCTTCTTTCTTATCAACTGTCAGCACTTCTATCGTTTCCGTACTTTCCGCAAAAGCCGTGGAAATGCTCCCATCTGCATAGCCAAATACAGATGTACTTGTTTCATCCGTAAGTCCGGCTCCAAGAAAATACGGTTTTGTAAATCCGGGATCGACACCTTCTGCCGGTATAAAGCTAAGCCCTGTTTCCTCTTTCATTTCTCTTGCAGCCGCTTCTCCTGGTGTTTCCCCTGGATCGATCAGACCTGCCGGAAGTTCATACAGGTAATCATTCAGTGGATACCGGTACTGTCTAATCATTACAAGCCTTGACGGATCCTCCTTCAGAAGTGCATAGATCACAATCCCGTTTTTCGGAACCTCTCCTGTCTTTAGCGGAAGCTGATCCTCCGGGTTCCTGGATGCGAAATAGTAGGAAAAAGGCTGTCCCTTCTGATCAAGTGCATCCATTTCATATAAATTCAGGAATCTGTTATCTGTCAGCTTCCTGACAGCTGTAAATTTCTCTTTCATAGCATTCTCCCATCGCCCCAGGAAATGCAGATATCCTGTCAGCCCTCCAGATACCGCAGATATTCTGCCAGTTCTGCAGGAACACCTCCCGTTGTTTCCATCTTTTTGCAAAGAAGTGTAATCTTATGAACCTCTTTGGAATGAATGATCGTATATTTTTCAATCGGCTCTTTGAAAAGAGGATTCACTGCCACCTTATTCCTGACAGCTGCACTGAATGGACAATATACCGCAAGGATCTGACGTACTACTTTATTCAATCTCGGTGAGCCGGTACTCTCATACCGGAGCCACTGTACATAATCACTTACAAACATCTGCCGGTAATTATTTCTGGCACGCCCCATCTGCATTTTGATCTTTTCCTTCGTATCACTGGACAGCTCCCGGTTCCTTTTAAAGAACTGCACATAATCACAGTATTCACTGGTAAGGGAGGGTTCTGAAAGGTCATTCCATCTTCCTCCCTGAATACGTTTGCACATTTCCCACCTGAAATCACCCGCAAGCTCCATAAATGTCTTTTCCAGATCTTCCACATGGAACATGGAACACATCAGACGCCCCGGTGTATCTCTCTTTCTTCCCTCGATCTCCTGCCACATAACACCACGACTTCCTACATTGGGAAGAAGGATCACATCCGGCAGCACCTCTGTTTTGATCATAAGACCATTCAGTCCACGATCCGGATTGCTGTAAAGTGTATCCCTGTAAAACACACCGAAATCAATACTTCTTATTTTATCGAGTATTGCTTTTACCTTTTCAGCTGTCACCAGGCTGCTGCTTAAGCTCTTCAATACCGTATGCTTCGAAAATACAGGACAGAAGGTAGTCGGCTGTCCGAAGGTGATCTTATTCACTGATATGAACATATTTCTGATCTCAAAATTCACACGGGACAGATTGTTTTTCAGAAGTGCTTCTTCCTCCTCCGGAGAAATCCGTCTCATCCTTTTCTCTTCTCTTAAATATTCCCGGTAATCCATATCCAGCTCATTCCGGCTTGGCTCCTTCTTGCCGGCATAAACCGCTACCAGCCACTGGAACAGAGAATATACGCCCTCTCCCGGATTCGTCGGAAGCTGTTCTACAAGCTGATAAAGATAAACTGCATTTTCCATCCCTGCCAGCTCTTCATCCACATATCCGAATTCCAGGAACATCCGGATCACGACAGGAAGCTTTCCTGTCTTTACGAAAGTTCCAAACACCTTTTCATACAGCTTGTAAAACAATCCCGTCAATTCATGCCGCAGTATCCTGGCAGCATCATCACTGCTGCTTTTCTGTGAAAGTCTCTTATAGCTGGTAAGGCTTTTGGCAAATGCCTCCTCCAGCTTTTTATCACAGTCTGCATATGCCAGTATCTTCTGTAATGAGTCTTTTAATTCTTCCTTAATTTCCTGTATTTCCAAAAAATGATCCCTCCCTGATTATCTGGATTCCTCCGCTGCAAAGGCAAGGGCACACCGGACTGCCCTTTTCCACCCTTTCAGAAGTTTTTCTCTGTCAGCTTCTGTCATTTCGCTGCCAAACTCTCTGGAAAGCCTCCAGTTTTCGCTGATCTCCTCCCGGCTCTTATAATAGCCTGTGGCAAGACCTGCAAGATATGCCGCACCAAGTGCTGTAGTTTCGATGCACTCAGGTCTGTAAACCTTGCCGCCAAGAATATCTGCCTGAAACTGCATCAGAAAATCATTGGCACTGGCACCACCGTCTACCTTAAGTCCTTTAATATTTACCTGAGCATCCTCCTCCATTGCCCGGAGCACATCCACAGTCTGGTAGGCAATGGATTCCAGCGCCGCACGGATAAAGTGCTCCTTTTCACAGCCCCTGGTAATGCCAACGATCGTTCCTCTGGCATAGGGATCCCAGTATGGCGCTCCCATCCCCGCGAAAGCAGGTACAATATAAACACCAGTCGTATCCGGTACTCTTTCTGCATATTCACTGGTCTGGGATGCGCTTTTCACCATACGCATGCCATCCCTCAGCCACTGGATCGCAGCGCCCGCCACAAACACACTGCCTTCCAGCGCATATTCCACTTTTTCTGTGCAGCTTGCCGCTATGGTTGTCAGAAGCCCATGCCCGGAAGCGATCGCTTTTTCTCCCGTATTCATCAAAAGAAAGCAGCCTGTTCCGTAGGTATTCTTCACCTGACCTGCTTCAAAGCAGCACTGACCGAATAATGCAGCCTGCTGATCTCCTGCAATCCCGCCAATCGGGATCTCACTGCCGGTCACGGATGCGTCCGTATACCCATAGATATAGCTGGAGGGCTTCACCTCCGGAAGCATACATTCCGGTATTTTCAACAAGGAAAGCAGCTCCTGATCCCAGCACAGCTTATGTATATCAAAGATCATGGTTCTTGATGCGTTTGTGTAATCGGTCACATGCACCTTACCCTTGGTCAGATTGTAGATCAACCAGGAATCCACCGTTCCAAAAAGAAGCTCTCCCTTTTCGGCTCTTTCTCTTGCACCCGGTACATTATCCAGAATCCAGGCAATCTTCGTGCCGCTGAAATAAGCATCCGGCACAAGACCTGTGCGTTCCCTGATCATCTCTCCATAGCCTGCTGCCACCAGTTCATCGATCTTTGGTGCTGTCCTCCGGCACTGCCAGACAATGGCATTGTAAACCGGCTCTCCCGTCTCCTTATCCCAGACAATTGTCGTTTCTCTCTGGTTGGTGATACCGATTCCGCAGATATCCTCCCCATCTGCCCCTGCCATCGCCATGGCTTCTGTCAGGACAGCGAGCTGCGAAGACCAGATTTCTACCGGATTATGCTCTACCCAGCCGGGCTTTGGATAAATCTGGGTAAACTCCTTCTGCGCCATGCTGCAGATGTTTCCCCCCTTGTCAAACAGGATACATCTTGAGCTGGTTGTACCCTGATCCAGTGCCATGATATATTTCCCCATAAGCATACCCTCTCTTTTATCTGTCTATGACGGTTGCGGTCGCTACAATATCTACCCCCGTACCTGCAGCATTCCTGATCAGAACCTCTCCGAGCTTCACAGGTGCCGTAACCGTAGTATTTCTTATGATCTCCATGCAGTCTTCGATCTTATCTTTAGGGATTTCACCCCTAGTCTTCACCGGCACCACCGGGTCACAGCCCTTCTCTACCCGGATCATGCTGGTCAGGCCTCTCTTCGGTGCTGTCATTTCATTTCTGGCGTAGTTTTCACCAATCCTGCAGCTGTTTCCCGTAATGACAAGACTGCCGTCTTCCTCCTTGTCTACCGTGATCATACATCCCTTCGGACAGCCGATACAGATCAGTGTCTTACTGACATCTCTTCCCTCCGGGATCACACTCTTCGACTTCTCAGGGATCTTCGGCCGGACTGCCCCGCCAAAGCCCTCCGGCTTATTCCGGATATATTCTGCCGCATGAAATCCTGCCTGCTCTGCCTCTTTGGATACGTTATCTACCAGATCATGCACATGCAGTACATTACCGCAGGCAAAAATACCCTCTGCTGTCGTCATCAGACTGGCATTGACCACAGGTCCCTTTGTCACAGGATCCATTTCCGCCCCTGCTCCCTCTGACAGCTCATTCTCAGGGATCAGACCGCAGGAAAGGAGGACAGTATCACAGGAAACATATTCTTCACTGCCCGGAATGGGCTTTAAATTTTCATCTACTTTGGATACTGTAACACCGGTCACTCTTTCTTTTCCATGGATCTCCGTTACTGTATGACTGAGCTTTAACGGAATGCCAAAATCATCCAGGCACTGCACGATATTTCTCCTAAGTCCTCCGGAATACGGCATGATCTCTGCGACCAGCTTTACCCTGGCACCCTGCAGATGCATTCTTCTCGCCATGATAAGGCCGATATCACCGGATCCCAGGATCACGACTTCCCTGCCCGGAAGTCTGCCTTCCCGGTTCACAAAGCGCTGCGCTGTTCCTGCGGAATAAATGCCGGAAGGCCGGTAACCCGGTATGTTCATGGCACCCCTCGGTCTTTCACGGCAGCCCATGGCAAGTACCACAGCCTTCGCTTCCAGTGTAAACAGTCCCTGTGTGCTGTTCATGGCAGTTACCCGGCAGGGATCTCCGCCCTGCACATCCACTACCATGGTATCAAGCAGGTAAGGGATCCTTCTTTCATATACCATCTCTTCATACCGTGCCGCATACTCCGGTCCTGTCAGCTCTTCTGAAAAGGTATGAAGTCCAAATCCATTGTGGATGCACTGATTCAGGATACCTCCAAGCTCCCTGTCTCTCTCCAGGATCAGGATATCAGTGATCCCTTTGTCGTATGCGGCAACAGCAGCAGCCATACCTGCCGGGCCGCCTCCGATGATCAGTAAATCCTTCTTCATCTGCAGCCTCCTTTTCCGGCATCTGTGCCTTTCTCTGTCTCTTCTTCCGGAAGCAGATAGGAAGACCCCGCCTCATTCTTCAGGATCTCACTGACGGGTACCTGAAGCTCTCTTGCCAGGATCTCTATGGTCTTTGGCAGACAGAAGCCTGCCTGACACCTTCCCATGCCTGCCCTTGTTCTTCTCTTGATGCCATCTGTGGTAGTAGCGCCAAGAGGTCTGTGGATTGCATCCAGGATCTCCCCCTCTGTCACCATTTCACAGCGGCAGATCACATTGGCATAAGCCGGATTCTGACGGATCAGCTTCTCTTTCCTTGATTCATCTGCCAGTGCCATACTGGGAATTCCCTTTCTGGTACTGATAAAATGCTCCTTTTTCTCCGGATGCAGCTTATCCTTCACAAGTGCCGCCACATATTCCCCGACAGCCGGTGCACAGGTCAGTCCCGGTGACTCCATGCCCGCCACGTCAAAGAAGCCTTCTGCCCCATTCACTTCACCAATGATAAAGTCACCCTGATCACCATGGGCACGAAGTCCGGCAAAGGACGTGATCACAGCTCCTGCCGGGATCTTTTTCACGCTTAAGGATGCCTTCTGCATGATATCAGAAAGTCCTTTCTCTGTAGTGTTCGTTCCGTCCTTATCAGGAATATCCTCTGCGGTAGGACCGATCAGAAGATTGCCGTGTACTGTAGGGGTTACGAGAACACCCTTGCCAAGCACTGTAGGGAGCTGGAACAGCGTATGGGATACCAGATTTCCTACCTTCTTATCGAAAAGCTGGTACTCACCCCTTCTTGGTGTGATCGTAAGTCTGTCCTCTTCAGAGCAGACCATATTATGAATCCTGTCAGCATATACACCGGCGGCATTGATAACTGTCTTTGTCTCAAAGCCGCCCTTTGTGGTGCTGACAAGGTAACCGTTTTCTGTCTTTTTGATTCCTGTTACTTCCGCTCCGAAATGGAACTCTGCCCCATTCACTGCCGCATTCTCTGCCAGGGCAATGGTAAGACCAAAGGGACAGATGATCGCACCTGTAGGCGCATACAGCGCTGCCACGGCACTCTCTCCCACCTCCGGCTCCAGCTTCCGGAGTTCTTCCTGATTCAGAATGGAGATCTCACGCACCCCGTTCTTTTCTCCACGCTCTTTCAGCTCCTCCAGCTTATCCATATCCTTTTCATCAAAGCAAAGAACAAGAGATCCGTTTCTCTTATAAGGAAAATCCAGCTCCCTGGAGAGCTTTTCCATCATTTCGCTTCCCTTAAGGTTAAGCCTTGCCATCAGTGTTCCCGGCTTAGCATCAAAGCCGGCATGGGCAATTCCACTGTTCGCCTTGGAAGTACCTTCACATACATCTGTACTCTTTTCCAGCACTGCGATCTGCAGCCTTTCTCTGGACAGCTCTCTTGCAATGGCGCAGCCGCTGACGCCCGCACCGATAATTACTACATCAAGCATAAGGAAACCCCTTTCCCAATACATTTTTATATTTTAGTGATGGAACAGGCGGATACCGGTAAATGCCATCACCATATCATACTTGTCGCAGCATTCGATCACTGCATCATCCCTGACGGAGCCGCCAGGCTGTACGATGTATTTCACGCCACTCTTATGGGCACGCTCCACATTGTCAGAGAAAGGAAAGAATGCATCTGAGCCAACCGTTACTCCGTTGAGACTGTCAAGCCATGCTCTCTTTTCCTCTCTGGTAAACTCTGCAGGCTTCTCCTTGAATACATGCTGCCATGCGCCCTCTGCAAGGACATCCATACATTCATCACCCATGTAAACATCAATCGCATTATCTCTGTCTGCCCTGCCAAGCCCGTCCACAAACTGCAGATTCATAACCTTAGGCGACTGACGCAGGAACCAGTTGTCTGCCTTCTGGCCTGCCAGTCTGGTACAGTGGATCCTGGACTGCTGACCTGCACCGATACCGATAGCCTGTCCGTCCTTTACATAGCATACGGAATTAGACTGTGTATATTTCAGTGTGATCAGGGCAATCTTCATATCGATCACTGCCTGCTCAGGAAGCTCTTTATTCTTCGTTACAATATTGGAGAACAGCCCTTCGTTGATCACCAGTTCATTTCTTCCCTGTTCAAAGGTGATGCCATATACCTGCTTGCGTTCGATCGGTGCAGGCACATAGGCTTCATCGATCTGGATCACATTGTAAGCACCCTTTTTCTTGGCCTTTAACAGCTCCAGTGCTTCCTCTGTATATCCCGGTGCGATCACACCGTCTGATACCTCTCTCTTGATCAGTCTTGCCGTGTCCACATCACAGACATCTGACAGTGCGATGAAATCACCAAAGGAGCTCATACGGTCTGCACCTCTTGCTCTCGCATATGCACAGGCAAGGGGAGAAAGCTCTCCAAGGTCATCCACCCAGTAAATCTTTGCAAGCGTTTCTGACAGTGGAAGTCCTACTGCTGCCCCTGCAGGAGATACATGCTTAAAGGAAGTAGCTGCCGGAAGTCCTGTGGCTGCCTTCAGTTCCTTTACAAGCTGCCAGCCGTTAAAGGCATCCAGAAAGTTGATGTAGCCGGGTCTGCCGTTTAAAACGGTAACCGGAAGCTCACTGCCATCCTCCATGAAAATACGGGACGGCTTCTGATTCGGGTTGCATCCATATTTTAACTGAATTTCTTTCATTGTATTTCTCCCTTCGTATGACAGCTCTCTATTTGTTCTTATTGATGATCTTTGTAGTATATTTACCGGTTTCAATCTCAATATAGCGGACAAACAGGGATACCTTGTTGTCCTCATTCAGACTCTCCCAGAGCATATCTGCGAAAGCATCCATATCATCCGGGATTGCTACCAGCTTCGGTTCTCCTTCAAAGCTGGGAAGGGGATTGCCGTCATGCATATAGGTATGGATAAAATGTCCCTCTCCTGCTGCCGGATTCTCATAAGCAAAGGTATATCTGTTACAGCTGTCCGGATTACCGTTGTTGCTCTTTAAAATGGACATCGCATAGTTGTAGCCACCGTTCTCAATGTGCATGATGCCGGAAATACGAGGGGTATAATTAGGACCGTCCGGCTCGAATTCCCTGCTTCTTAAGGACTGCTCAAAGGTAAGCTGCTTATCCATTCCTTCATAAATAGTATCTGTCTGATCGCCGTTTGTCACGATCGTCTTATTCCCGAGTACTCTGACCGGCGCATAGATGATCAGACTGGGATCCTCCAGCTTGGATGGGTCAAATGCCTGTGTACGGATGCCTTCTCCGTCCTCAACGAAAACCCTGTTCCTGCTGTTGGTGCTTCTGCCCATGATAAAGTAGGCTGTGACTGCATATTTACCATTGGCTGATTTCCCGATCACGATGCCTCTGCCGGGATATGCATTGTTCTGTAATTCTTCCTTCAGTGACAGTTGTTTCATGGTTATCCTCCTTGTTTTAAGTTCCAAATGGTCTGCATGATCATTTTTCACATGCATGGTAATGAAAGAACCGCCTGAGCGGCACTTCAAAAGTGTTCGCCCAGGCGGTCGGCATTTTTATTTATTACCACGCTTCCCGTGAGTACTCTCACAACAGTTTTTGACTCCTGTCTTCCGCCAGTTGCGCAGTCCGTTACTATATTTATAGTATCACGTTTTCACAGGGGTTGGCAAGCGGATTTCAATTAATAGGTTAGTACTTCATGCCCAGTTTCTGTAACAGCAACCGTAATCTCCCACTGGGCTGACGGCTTGCCGTCTTCTGTATAGACAGTCCAGCCATCTTCATCATCTACACAGACCTCACAGGTTCCCATATTGACCATAGGCTCAATGGTAAATACCATACCAGGAACCATCAGCATTTCTGTACCCTTCCTGGTAACATAGCTGACAAAGGGCTCCTCATGGAATTCAAGTCCAACGCCATGTCCACCGATATCTACTACCACGCTGTAGCCATTTGCCTTCGCATGGTCATTGATCACCTGTGCCATGTCTCCAAGGAAGTTCCAGGGCTTTACCTGTTCAAGGCCAAGCTCTACGCACTCCTTCGTTACCTGCACCAGCTTTTTCTTTTCCTCACTGACCTCTCCAATGCAGAACATTCTGGAGGAATCGGAGAAGTAACCTTTATATATGGTAGAAACGTCTACGTTGACGATCTCCCCCTCCTTCAGGATCCTGTCAGGGGAAGGGATTCCGTGACATACCACTTCATCAATAGATGTACAGACACTCTTCGGAAAGCCTTCATAGTTCAAAGGTGCGGGAATACCGCCCATCCTTGTTGTTACATCATAGACCAGTCTGTCGATCTCTTCTGTGCTGACACCCGGCTTTATCATCTTCGCCACTTCATCCAGTACTGCAATATTGATCACACTGCTGTCACGGATTCCCTGGATCTGTTCCGGTGTCTTCAGGATATCGTGTGTCGGGACGATATGCCCCTGCAATGCGTAATGATGGATCTTTTCATCAAGTGCCATGTGACAGTTCTTGTACTTCTTACCGCTGCCGCACCAGCACATGTCATTTCTTCCCAGTTTTTCCATATCTCCTCGGTTCCAGGCCTTCTAACAGGCCTTATTCAGTAACCGGCCTTCCGGCCTCTTCTTCACATTCATGGAATGCCTCCATGAAGTGTGCGATATTCTCACTGATGCTTCTCTTCTTGAATACTGCCGATCCTGCTACGCAGATATCGGCTCCTGCCCTCAGAACTTCTCGTACATTTTTCTTGCCGATACCGCCATCTACCTCTATCTTCACCGGAAGGCAGTGGCTGTTAATATATTTGCGAAGCTCTGCAATACGCCCATAGGCCTCATCCATAAAGGCCTGCCCGCCAAATCCCGGCTCTACACTCATAATGAGGACAGTATCCAGCTTTGGCAGATAAGGATACACCTCTTCCAATGGCGTGGTGGGTTTTATGGAAAGTCCCGCCTTCAGTCCCAGGGAATGGATCCTGTCAATGACCTCATTCACATGGTCTGCCGCCTCTAAATGGAATGTGATGCCGTCCGCACCACATTCCGCAAAGTCTTTAATATAACGAATAGGATCTGTAATCATCAGATGTACATCAAAAAACTGGGTGGTTGCACCCCTGATCGAAGCAATCAGCGGCATACCAAAGGAAATACTAGGTACAAACATACCGTCCATAACATCAATATGCAGATAATTCACACCTGCTTTCTGTATCTCCCTGATCTGTTCTCCCAGTATTGTAAAATCCGCTGCAAGCAGGGATGGTGCCAAAATGTACATAATTATTCTATCTCCAGATTCTTTATCCCTTTATTTCAGAAAATCACTGATCTGCCCATAAATGCCCTTGCCATCCAGCTTGTACTTCTCAAGCAGTGCAGAAGCAGATCCTGACTCACCAAAGCAATCCTGCATACCAATCTTCATTACCGGTACTGGATAGCTCTTGCAGAGTGCATCACAGACAGCACTGCCAAGTCCACCGATCACAGAATGCTCTTCCGCAGTCACAACCTTGCCGGTTTTCTTTGCAGACCTGATGATCAGTTCCTCGTCAAGCGGCTTGATCGTACAGATATTGATGACCTCTGCGCTGATACCATCAGCTGCCAGCATCTCTGCTGCTTCCAGTGCATTGCCTACACAGATACCAGTGGCAACGATGGTCAGGTCACTTCCTTCTCTGACTACGGTTCCCTTACCAATCTCGAATTTATAATCAGGCCTGTCATTGATCACCGGACATGCTGCACGTCCAAAGCGGAGATAAACAGGACCTTCGTGCTCAACGGCTGCCCTTACTGCTGCCTTGGCTTCAATATCATCTGCCGGGCACATAACTACCATTCCGGGAATGGTTCTCATCAGGGCGATATCTTCATTACACTGATGGGTTGCACCATCTTCTCCTACGGTGATCCCTGCATGAGTTGCACCGATCTTTACATTCAGATGAGGATAGCCGATAGAGTTCCTTACCTGCTCAAAGGCTCTGCCTGCCGCAAACATGGCGAAGCTGCTGGCGAAGGGGATCCTACCCATGGTAGCCAGTCCTGCTGCAATTCCCATCATATTACTTTCTGCAATACCACAATCAATATGTCTGTCCGGATATGCTTTCTTAAATACACCTGTCTTGGTCGCTGCTGCAAGATCTGCGTCAAGCACAACGAGTTCCGGATATTCTGCTCCCAGCTCTACCAGTGCATTACCGTAGCTCTCTCTGGTTGCAATCTTCTTTACCTCTGCCATTATGCTTCCTCCTTCTTCAGCTCTTCGCTGATCTTCTCAAGATCCGCCATTGCGATAGCATACTCTTCATCGTTAGGCGCCTTGCCATGCCAGCCTGCCTGTCCTTCCATGAAGGAAACGCCCTTGCCCTTGATGCTGTGGGCAATGATTGCTGTTGGCATACCCTTGGTCTCTCTTGCTTCCTTGAAGGCCGCGCGAAGAGCATCAAAATCATGGGCATCCACATTGATCACGTGGAAGTTGAAAGCCTTGAACTTTTCATCGATCGGATAAGGAGAGCATACCTGATCCACTGCTCCATCGATCTGCAGTCCGTTATTATCTACGATCACTACCAGGTTGTCCAGCTTACGGAATCCGGCAAACATGGACGCCTCCCATACCTGTCCTTCCTGAATTTCTCCATCTCCAAGGAGTGTATATACTCTGACATCACTCTGATCCAGCTTGGCACCAAGTGCCATACCTGCTGCTGCAGAAATACCCTGTCCAAGAGATCCGCTTGACATATCCACACCGGGAATATGCTGCATGCAGGGATGTCCCTGCAGATAGGAACCCAGCTTTCTTAAAGTCTTAAGATCCTCAACCGGGAAATATCCTCTGTGTGCCAGTGCAGAGTAAAGTCCGGGGGCTGTATGTCCCTTGGACAGTACAAACCGGTCTCTGTCTGCCTTCCCCGGATCAGCAGGATCAATATTCATTTCTTCAAAATACAGATACGTGAAAATATCTGCTGCAGACAGGGATCCACCGGGATGACCTGCCTTTGCGCTGTGGACAGCCGTTACGATGCCCTTACGCACTTCATTGGCCATTTTCTTTAGCTCCAGATTATTCATGCTTACCTCCGTTTACCCGAAAAAACATTTTTTTAATCTTTTTAATTCTATCATATTGCCATACTTCCGTCTACGTTAATTGTTGCTCTGATTTTCCCATTAACAGGGCATTTTTACAGCATTTTCCCTAACCACACTGCATATAATGGATAGAAGTCCTCTTTAGGGAGTTTTCCTTGAAATATCATTTCTTCCGTCCCAAAAAATATCTTGTTCCCGTTATGCTCCTCCTGCTCGTACTCCTTGCCGGCAGCTATTTGGTTTTCCGTAGTGATTCCCTTCTTTTCCGTCTGTATTCATCAAAGCTGTTTCATACGGAGCTGTCTGGCAACACTCTTACGCTTCATTACCTGATCGCTGATCCTGCGGCCTATGGTCTTAATGAGGATCCCGTTCTTCCTGTTTACACCGGTGCAGAAGAAGACCGGGAAAAGGAGACTGCCTCCCTGAAAAATGCACTGTCCGTGCTTTCCAGGATCTCCACGGACCACCTCTCTTCCGAGGATGCCTATACCTGTCTGCTGACAGAACGCTATCTGCAATCCCAGCTGAAAGCCTGCTCATTTCCTTATTATCCGGAGCCCTTTTCTCCTGGAAGCGGGATCCAGAACAGTCTGCCTTCCCTTCTTGCTGACTATGCCTTCCGCAATAAGAAGGATGTGGAAGATTATCTTTCCCTGCTGGAACAGTCCGGTGATTACCTTGACGGTCTCCTTCTCTATGAAAAGGAGAAAGCAGAAGCCGGTCTGTTCATGTCACATGAAGCCGCAGATAAGGTCATAAAGCAGTGCAGTACCATTCTTCCGGAAGGTGCCCTCGATGGCTCTCATTTTCTTCAGAAGACATTTGAAGAAAAGGTTTCCCTTCTCGTAAAAGATGGCAGTATAAGTGAAGAAGACGGGAAAGTGTTCTGTGCCAGAAATGACAGCCTGCTCCAGTCTGTCCTTGCCCCCGCCTACGTGAGAATGGCTGACACCTTTACTTCCCTCCGGAAATATGGCCACACACCAGCCGGACTGTCCAGCCTTCCTGACGGAAAAGCTTACTATGAGTATCTTCTTTCTGCCACTACAGGCAGTAACCGTCCCATATCTGAAACCAAGCTTCTTCTCTATGAAGACTATGAAAATAATTATAATGCCCTGCTTTCTCTTCTTACGAAGTACCCGGAAATAGGAGACAGCGAGCTGACCGCTTCCCTGGATCTTTCCCTGTCCTCCGCTTCCAGTGCCTTAAAGCAGCTTCACGAACGGATCCAGAAGGATTTTCCTGTCCCCTGTGCTTCTGATCCGCTCTCTCCGGTATCTGTCGTACTGAAAACTGTCCCTTCCTCCATGGAGGAATACACCAGCCCTGCCTACTATCTGATCTCCCCGATTGATGACTGGAGCACGCAGACGATCTGTATGAACAGAAGCAATTTCCATGATAACCTGTCTCTCTATACCACCCTGGCCCATGAAGGCTATCCCGGGCATCTCTACCAGACTATTTACAGCAGACAGTATCTTGGGAAAATGGAAACACCGGCTCTCCGGTATCTTCTCCACTACGGCGGCTACACCGAGGGCTGGGCCTACTATGCGGAAAATCTCTCTTATGACTATGCCAGGGAGATGGCTGTGCACAATCCTCATGCTGCCGCTTACTACGAGGCCTGCCGGTTAAACCGTAATCTCCACCTCGGGCTCTACTCGCTTCTTGATATCGCTATCCATTACGATGGTGCTTCGAAAGAGCAGGTTGCCGGGATCCTTAAGACCATCGGCATCACTGATCCTGCTTCTGTAGATTCCGTTTATGCTTATCTGACAGAGGAGCCCTGCAGCTATCCCAAGTACTATGTGGGCTATCTGGAGATCCTGAAGCTGAAGGAAGAAGCCATGGTGCTGTGGGAAAAGGACTTCTCCCTGTACCGGTTCCACCAGTTCCTGCTGGAAATGGGGCCTGCTGACTTCCAGTCACTGAGGGAGGTGCTGCCCCTGTATGCGGTCTCCTGACTTTTGTGGAAAGTCACCACGCCGCATATGGCTGCAGCTGTACGGTGCAGGCCGCTAGACTCAGTTTTCCTCCAGCATACCTTCGATATAACCGCCATCCCACAGCAGGATCTTCAGCTTCTTCGCCGCCTCTACCGCCGGTGTCGTGAAGTACTGATTGGTCATGACCGCTCCTACCATCCGGTCATAATAATCTCTTCCCGCATAGGCCTCCTGGATGGCCTTGACCCCTACCGGTGCTGTATAGCGTTTGCACTGGATCGCATAGGTCACCCCGTCCTTCTGCGCCAGAATATCAATGCCGTAATCTCCGCTTCCCTTCGTCACCTCGACCTCGGTAAAGCCCCTGTCAGCCAGAAGGTCTGCGCAGAAATATTCAAATTCATGTCCCTCCATGTCCTCAAAGACATCCGGGGACTTTTTCTTTCTTTTCACAAAAACCACCAGAAGCACGATCAGTAATAGGATCCCGGCTCCGGCACCCGCTATCCACAGCATTCCATTTATTGTCACCATGTTGTCCACATCCTCTCTTCTAATTGACAAAACAGTCAAACCGCCTTACAATCGTTTCAGCTTTGACAATACAGCTGCGCAAAGAAGCAATATAAAGGAGTGCTTATGGAAAATCTGATCTTCAGTCTGAATGCAACTATCCCTATTTTTCTGCTTATGGTCTTCGGCTACATCCTGCAGCAGATCCACTTTCTGGATGCCTCCTTCGTAAAGACCTTAAACTCCTTCAACTTCAAGGTGACGCTTCCCTTCCTTCTCTTCCGTGATATTGCTTCCTCGGATTTCTCTGAGGTCTGGGATACCCGTTATGTCCTGTTCTGCTTCTTCGCCACCTTATTCTGTATTGCCTTTACCTGGATTATAACAGCTTGCCTGTCCCATAGAAAGGACTTGCTCGGAGAATTTGTACAGGCTTCCTACCGGAGCAGTGCCGCTGTCCTTGGAATCGCCTTTATCCAGAATATTTACGGAGATGCCAAAATGGCTCCCGTCATGATCATCGGCACGGTGCCTCTTTATAATGTAGCTGCTGTCATTATTCTTTCCCTGACTGCAGAAGGAAATGGCGGCCTGTCCCCTGCTGCCCTGAAAAAGTCACTGAAGGGCATCCTGACAAATCCTATTATCCTCGGTATTGCCGCCGGTATGATCTTTTCCCTGCTTCCCATCTCCATGCCAGTGATCGCAGAAAAAACCGTAAATAATATCGCTGTTCTGGCAACACCACTTGCCCTGATCGGCCTTGGTGCCGGCTTTGAGGGCAAAAAAGCGCTGGCTGAAATCAAGCCAACGCTGATCTGTTCTGCTATGAAATTATTACTCTGGCCGATCATCTTTCTTCCGATCGCCGCCTATATGGGCTTCACCAGTGAGAAGCTTGTAGGTATCCTTGTGATGCTCGGCTCCCCCACCACTGTAAGCTGCTACATCATGTCCAAAAATATGGGACATGAGGGAGTCCTGACCTCCAGTGTAGTGGTCACCACAACCTTTTTCAGTTCCGTGACCCTGACACTGTTTCTGTATCTCATCAAGAGCTTGGGGCTGATCTGAGACAGTTTATATCATGCTGCTCCAAACAATACCACCCCTTTCTGCTTTTACTACTTTATGTTTTATTAAATTTCGGATCCATGTGCATTTATCTATGATTTTTAATGTTGTCTAGGTGCAAATAACTTTCCATTTTACTTAATAATTGGTGTAAATTATGATACAATACATATATTATATGATATCCGCTTGATGTAAAAAAGGTCGGGGCACGCTTAACTCTCTTGACAAATTTTCAAACCATAATAAGTTTGAATACGCTATTAAGGTTTCAAAAAACAATTACGGTTATAATCCCGAACAAAGCCTTTATCATCCACTGATCACCCCTGCGATCACCACACTGGCTATGATCCCGGAAAGCGTGGCAAGCAGTGCTCCCGGCAGCGTATATCTGGTCTTCGTGACCTTCGCCGCCAGGAAATAAACGCTCATCGTATAAAAAATCGTTTCCGTACAGCTCATCATAATCGAAGTGACAAGCCCGATATAGGAATCTGTCCCGTAATTTTTGAAAATATCCAGCACCAGCCCGGTAGCGGCCGAAGATGAAAACATCCTGATAAAGGAAAGCGGCAGGAGCTGCGCCGGAAAATGCAGATATTCCGATACCGGCAGGAACAGCTCCTCCAGAAAATCAAGAAAGCCGGAAGACCGGAGTACTCCAACTGCGATCATCAGTGCCACCAGTGTCGGCATGATCCCCACCACGGTTTTCAGCCCTTCCTTCGCCCCTTTTACAAAATCCTCATATATCTTACAGTGACTGGCAAGTCCGTAAGCAATAATATAAAAGACCAGCGCCGGGATGATCATATTCGACAGATTGGTAAGCACAAATGCCATATAAAGGCTCCTGATAGGCTGATTCCTTATCAGTATATGCCGGGCTCCTTCAGATCAGTACCGTTCTGGCATCTCCGGTGAGCGGATTTCGTTTCTCATAATCAAACAGCAGGAAGCCCGGCTTCTCCCGTCTTTTACCGATTTTCTCCGGACAGTCCTCCCACACTGCATAAAAGAAAGCCTCCATATGGGTCATTTTCATCACCTGCTTTGCATGATAGCCCTCATATCCCGTAAGAACCGCAGGCTCCTTCTCTTCCTTTTCATAAAAATCCGCCATTTCCCTGTAATAACAGGTCTGATCAGCCGCAAAGGAGGGCCTGCTTTTGGCATTTTCCCGAAGATAATAGTCGCAGGTCAGAAGCTCTGTATAGAGCGGTGCCTTTTCCGGCTCCCTTTCCAAGGCAAAGTCCAGAAGCACCTGATAGCGGTAGCTTCTGGCCGGTGTGTTTACAAAATAACCCTTTTCCTCGTAATAATCTGCGAGCCTGGAATACATCTGAAAGGGTCCTGAAAAAGCCTGTTCCAACACAAGCAGTGTTTTCCGGAACTGATTGGAATTGTAATAAAGCTCTACCATTTCCTCGATCCGTTTCAGCCGCAGTATCTCATCAAAGCTGAGCCATTTCGTATAAAGCACCTCATAAGGCGGCGTACTCTGATAGACGATACCGTACTGCTCTGTCATGTGATACATGGGCGAGCCCTTCAGCACCTTTAAGAAGCCGAGCTGAAGCTGCTCCGGCTTCATGGCATACACCTCATCAAAAGAGCGCCCAAAGCTTTCATAATCTTCATAGGGCAGCCCGGCGATCAGATCCAGATGGATATGGATATTGCAAGGCTCCCGGAGCCTTGCGACCACTCCGGCGATATGTCTCGTATCCGCATACCTGTTGATCTCATGAAGTGTCTTATCATTAGTCGTCTGAATGCCGATCTCAAGCTGCACAAGCCCTGGCCGCATTGCAGCAAGTGCTGCAAGCTGCTCTTCATTCATGATATCTGCAGCCACCTCAAAGTGAAAATTTGTGACACCATTGTCATGTTCCCTGATATAATTCCAGATGAAAAGGGCATGCTCCCTGTTGCAGTTAAAGGTTCTGTCCACAAACTTTACCTGCGGCACCTTCTTTGTAAGAAAATAAGAAAGCTCCTGCTCCACTTTTTCACGGCTCCTTAGGCGCACCTTCCTTTCTATGGAAGAAAGACAGTAGGTACACTGGAAAGGACAGCCCCTTGAAGTCTCATAATACAGGATCCTGTTGTCATATTCCTTCAGATCGGTATACAAAAAAGGAAGCTCATCCATCGACAGCTCCCTTCTGCTTCCTGTAAACCCGTCTGGCAGAAGTAATCCCTTTACTCCATGATAATCCTTCTCATCTCTGTAGCAGGAAAGCAGCTCACGGAAGGTTTCCTCTCCTTCTCCTGTCATGATCCCTGTCACATAAGGAAACTGTGCAAGCACTTCATCTCCTTCAAAGGAAACCTCCGGTCCTCCAAGCCAGATATCCCGGCCGGGCAGTACCTTGTGGATCTCCGGTAAAAGCTCCTGCACCATCCTGAAATTCCAGATATAGCAGGAGATGCCGATTGCATCCGGCCTTCTCCTGTAAATATCGGAAAGGATCTGCTCCTTCAAATGATTGATTGTATACTCCGCCAGTTCAACGGTATTTTGATATTCCTCCCCTGCATACAGCTTCAGATAATGAATGGCAGGGTTGGAATGGATATATTTGGAATTGATTCCAACCAGTAAAAATTTCATATTACAGACTCTTGATAAACCGGTCGAATGCCTCCTGTCCTTCTGCAGTCCTTTTATAAACGCCTGCATCCTCAAGAACCTGCATGAACACCAGACCGATCTCCTTTTCTATGACAGTATCGATATTTTCCTCATCTATCTTATCATACTTTGCAGAAAATTCCTCTACCCAGTCTGCATGTTTTGCAAGAACCTCATCCTTACGGATATCCTTTCCCGTCAGCATGGCTTCCTTTAAGGCTTCCATCTCACCCTTCAGCCTTGCGGGAAGTACGGCAACTCCCATCACCTCGATCAGACCAATATTTTCCTTCTTGATGTGATGCAGCTTTGCATGGGGATGATACACACCAAAAGGATGCTCCTCTGTAGTAATGTTATTGCGAAGTACCAGATCCAGCTCATATCTGTCATCTCTCTTTCTGGCAATGGGTGTGATCGTATTGTGCTTCTCTCCGTCTGTCTCAGCAAAGATAAAGGCTGCCTCATCGCTGTAGCCTCTCCAGGCATCCAGAATCTTATCTGCCAGTGCAATGATCCTCTCTGTATCCTCTCCGGAAAGCCGGATCACAGACATAGGCCACTTCACAACGCCTGCTGCCACATCCTCAAAGCCGGGAACGGTAAAGCTTCTCTCCACACCAGCTCTTGCCATTGCAAACTCATAATGACCGCCCTGAAAATGATCATGGCTTAAAATAGAGCCTCCTACGATCGGCAGATCCGCGTTGGAGCCAAGGATATAATGCGGGAACTGCTTCACAAAATCAAACAGCTTGCAGAAGGTATTGTGATCAATCTTCATCGGCACATGCTGTCCGTTAAATACGATGCAGTGCTCATTGTAATATACATAAGGAGAATACTGGAATCCCCACTCACTTCCCTGAATAGTGATCGGGATGATCCTGTGGTTCTGTCTGGCCGGATGGTTCAGTCTGCCTGCATAGCCTTCATTTTCGCGGCAGAGCTGACACTTCGGATAGCTTGACTGCTTCGCATTCCTGGCTGCTGCAATAGCCCTTGGATCCTTCTCCGGCTTGGAGAGATTGATTGTAATATCCAGATCTCCATATTCTGTGGAAGCGATCCACTTTTTATCCTTTTTGATGCGGTATCTGCGGATATAGTCCGTATCACAGCTGAATTTGTAATAATATTCGGTAGCCTTCTTCGGGTTCTCTGCATAGAGTGCGCGGAAGGTGCGGATCACTTCACTCGGTCTTGCGACCAGCATACCCATGATCTTCGTATCAAACAGATCCCGGTAAACCACACTGTTTTCTTCCATCAATCCTGCTTCATATGCATAATCCAGCATTTCGGCAAGGATCCCCTCCAGATCCTCTACACAGACATTTTCTTCTTCCTCACAGTCATCGATCTCCTGCAGCTGAAAAAGCTCTAACAGTCTGTTGATGGTATAGATTTTGTCCTCCTCCGGCACAAGTCCGGTCAGGATCCCATATGCTGTCAGCTTCCTGATATTGTTAAAAATCTTTTTCTGTTCCATTTCTTATCTCCCCTGCCTTATAAAACTACCGGGCCGTCTCCGATCTCTACTACATAAAAGTCTGCTGCATAGCCGATCTTTGCAAGGTAGGCATCACCGACCTGTTTCTTAAAGGTATCGATCGCATCATCCTCTACGATACTTACGGTACAGCCGCCAAAGCCTGCACCCGTCATACGGGATCCAATCACACCGGGCACCTTCCATGCCTCCTCTACCAGCGTATCAAGCTCGATACCGGTTACCTCATAGTCATCACGAAGAGAAACATGGGAAGCATTCATAAGCTGCCCAAACTGTGCGATATCATTGGCCTCCAGTGCCTTTACTGCCTTCAGCGTTCTCTGGTTCTCATAAACTGCATGCTTTGCCCTTCTGACCCTTGTTTCATCCTTGATCGCAGACTTATATTCTTCAAACTGCTCTTCACTCAGCTCGCCAAGGCTCTTGATATCTACTACCTTCTGCAGCTCTGCCAGTGCTGTTTCGCACTCGCTTCTTCTTTCATTGTACTTGGAATCCCCAAGTCCTCTCTTCTTGTTGCTGCAGGCGATTACGATCTTAGCGCCCTGCAGCTTCACCGGTGCATAGGTATAGGACAGGTCAGATGTATCAAGGAAGATCGCATGCTCCTTCTTACCCATGGCGATAGCAAACTGATCCATGATGCCGCAGTTGACACCGTTGAATTTATTCTCAGAGAACTGGCCGATCAGCGCCAGATCCTGATTGCTTACCTGGAAACCGAAGAAATCACGCAGGATCGCTCCTGTCAGCACCTCTACGGATGCAGAGGAAGAAAGTCCGGATCCATTGGGAATATTACCGTTTAACAGGATGTCCATCCCCTGCGGGATCTCAAAGCCTCTCTCCCCAAATGCCCACATAACACCCTTCGGATAGTTAGTCCAGTCTGCTTCCTTTTCCGGCTTCAGCCCATCAAGGGAGGACTCGATCACACCAAGCTGTTCAAAATTCATAGAATAGAAACGGAGTTTTCTGTCATTTCTCACCCTGGCGGCGGCATAGGTCCCGATCGTCAGTGCACAGGGAAAAACATGACCTCCGTTATAGTCTGTATGTTCTCCAATCAGATTGACGCGTCCCGGTGCAAAAAATACCTTCACGCCATCTGTATCCCCAAATACCTTTTCAAATTCCTTTAAAACTGTTTCTTTCATTGCTAACCCTCCATTCACCTTTGTACCCTTATGGTAAATTAATACCAATAAAAAAAACAGACAGGTTTGTTATACAAACCTGTCAAAATGTTAACCGTTTATTTTATTGACCTGATTGATAAAATCCTCAATCTGCTTTAAATATTCCTGGTTCTTTCTGGTCTCTCCCTTCTGCATCTCCTTACGGTATGCTGAAGGTGACATCTGCTTTAGCTGCCGGAATGCCTTGGAAAATACCAGCGGATCCGTATAGCCGCAGGAAAGTGCGATACTTTCTACCGGAAGTGCCGTTACCTGCAGAAGCTCCGCTGCCTTGGTCAGCCGGAATACCGAAAGGAACTGCTGGGGTGACATTCCCATGGCCTTTTTAAATAATGTATAGAGATAGCTCCTGTTGATGCAGACATAATCTGCCACATCCGTGATCTTGATGGGATTGCAGTAATTTCCTACAATAAAGTCTACGGCCCGTTTCACGTAGGTGTCTGCCTTGTCATCCTCCCCCTTTTCCTCTACCGGTGCACTCTCTGCAATCAGGGAAAGAAACAGCTGAAGCTGTCCGTTTCTCCGGAGCTCATTGGACACCCCAAAGGTATTGTGCTCCAGCATATCCTTCACAGACTGATAGATCTCTTTCCCCTTGTCCGTCTTAAATACCGGGCTTGTCAGGGACAGTCCCATGGAATTCAGCACATCCTGTGCCAGGGAGCCATAGAATCCCACCCACACATAAGTCCAGGGATCTGCTTCATCCGCCTGGTAAAAAGCAAGCTCCTCTGGCGGGATCAGAAAGCCGTAGCCCTGCTCCAGCGGATATTCCTTACCGCCAAGCTGAAGCCTTCCACGGCCGCTGACAATATAATGGATCAGATAATGGGGCTTTAAGGCCGGGCCAAAGCTGTGAAGCGGCTCTGTCCTTGACAGTCCGCAGCAATTCACATATAAGCTTCCGCTTTTTTCTCCGGTGAACTCACGCTGATATGCTTTTTCCACACCCGGCTCCTTTCTGCATCCCTCATTCTGTCACTGGCATCTTTCCCTGCACTGTCCTGCTTCCCTGTTATCTTCTTGCTGCTGCCAGAAGCTCATCCACAGTGGTAAATGCCATACCCGTCACAGTATCTGCACATCCGTAATAGATCGCGATCCTTCCTGTATCTGCGTCTGTCAGTGCCGCACAGGGGAAGGTTACGTTCGGCACATCACCCACACACTCATAATATTCATGAGGTGCCAGAATATATTCTCTGGATCTCGCCAGTACCTTCCATGGCTTCTCCAAATCCAGAAGTGCCACACCCATACGGTAAACAAAGCCATTGCAGGTCGTGATCACACCATGATAGATCAGAAGCCAGCCCTCATCAGTCTTGATCGGGATAGGCCCAGGTCCTACCTTGGTGCATTGCCATGCAGACTCATCTCCAGGGATCGGCCCCATGATATGTCTGTGATGTCCCCAGAATTCCATGTCCTTACTGAAGCTGACGAAAATATCACCAAAAGGAGTATGTCCTGTATCACTGGGTCTTGAGAGCAGTGCATACATGCCATCGATCTTCTCCGGGAACAACACACCATTCCTGTTATAGGGAAGGAATGCATTCTCCAGCTGTACGAATTTCTTGAAATCATAGGTATAGGCTACGCCGATCGTCGGCCCATGATAGCCGTTACACCATGTGATATAATATCTGTCCTCCAGGAAGCAGACCCTCGGATCATAACGGTATTCCCTATGAAGGATCTCCTCATCCGCTCCCTCAAAATGGATCGGCTCATCCTCGATCTCCCAGTGAATGCCGTCCCTGCTTCTTCCTGCAAAAATATCCATACTGATAGATCTGCTGTCACAACGGAATACCCCTGCAAAGCCATCCTCAAACGGAACTACCGCACTGTTAAAAACACTGTTGGAAACCTTATTTCCGTTTCTTCCGATGATCGGGTTTTCGCTGTAGCGCCATACCGGCATGGTATATCCTTCCGGCTTGTCCTGCCATGGAATATTTGGCAGTGATTTTCCAATAATCTTACTCATATGTCTCCTTTCTCTTGGCAGCCCTTCTGTTTATTTATATTATTTATATTACAATTATACAGTGCAGGCTCATCAAAGGCAATCCTATTCCCATCATACTGTGGAAGTCTGCAGACCTCATCTTCTACTCGTAGATGAATCAACAATTATCATCATTTTTGTAGTGTTTCAAAATAAAACTCATTTTCACAAACCTGAATTTCCCTATTGTCTTGTATTTTCTTTTCTTATATAATGATGTCGATATATACTCAGGCGAATTCTGCTCCTATTCCGGAGAAACCCGTGACACGATGGATACGCTTTCTGTTGCGGCCAAATTGTTATAGATATCAAAGATTAAAAAGCTTTTCAGGAGATTAACAGAACAACTATGATACATTTTTATAAGCATACCCTTCCATCCCTTCTTATCCTTTCATGTCTTCTTATCCTTCTTGCAGGCTGCAGCCCCTCTGACGAAGTGCTGTCTGCCGCGCAGGACAAGTATGCCGAGCTTGTAGAGATCCACAACGAGGTGGTAGAAGCTCATCGTGAGGTAGAGGATGATTCCTATGACGAGGCGCTTTCTGTCCTGCAGGATGACCTGAACACCATTCAGTCCTATAACCTGAAGGATATGTCAGAGGAAGAGATCACCCTGCTGATCTCCACCATGGATACATTGATCGCATCTTATCAGGATTATCTTTCCCAGCTTGATACAACAAAAAAGGAAGAGGATGCCGCTGAACTGACTGCCATTCCTCTTTCTCTTACCAATAATACATCATTTACCTTTGATCTGATCTCCCTGTATCAGAAGGACACCCCGGGAGCCCGCATCAATATCCTATCCGGACTTGACAGCCTCTCTCCCACGCAGTCCCTGACAGGACTCCAGATCGAAAGAAATGCAGAAAACACCCCCTGGATGCTCACACTGGAAAGCACAGACGGTGTTACTTATGATATCGAGCTTCCCGTAGATACCTATACAGAAGATGGTATCCATCTTTATCTTGACTATGATTCCGAAACCGGCAGCATCACCGTCTGACTTATAATCCGAAACCGGCAGCATCGTCTGACCGGTTTCCTTTTTATCTGCAGCTTATGCCTCTTCATCTGTGGCCGTACTCTGACACCACCAGTTTTCTCTGCTGTCTTTCATCTACACCATAGTCTTCAGCAGTTCTACTTCCCTCTTGGTCTCATCCAGCATGCCGCTGATCTGCTTGGTTCCCTGGATCATACCATCTGTCAGGGTTCTTGTATTCTCGATATTGGCCAGCAGCTCTTCACTGAATGCACTTAAGTTTTCCACGTACTGTACGATCTCATGGTTGCTGTCCTTGACCTGTCCCATACCGGTAGTCTGTTCTGCCATGTCAGCTGAAACCTGGTCAATGTCCTTTTTGATCCTTGCAAAGGCCTCACCTGTCTTCTCCACAAGCTCTGCCTGTTCCTTATTCGTCTCCACAAGGCTGCCTACACTTCTTCCGGCAGCATCTGCCTGCTCTGTAAGCTGTGCCAGAATGTCCTTGATCTGCTGGGTTGCCTGCTCTGTGCCTGCTGCCAGATTCTTGATCTCATCTGCAACTACCGCAAAGCCCTTGCCAGCTTCGCTTGCATGTGCAGCCTCTATACTTGCGTTGAGCGCAAGAAGCGTGGTCTGTGTCGTGATACCGGCGATCATCTGCAGGATCTTATTGGCTTCCTCGATCTGTTCAAGCAATGTGTTCATGGTCGCACTGACTTCGCCGCCCGCACTCTCTGTCTGAGCTGACGCTGCCCGGAGCTGTCCGATATCCTGATTGCCTTCTTCCGTGATCTTCAGTGTGGTCTGGAATTTCTCACTGATCCTGTCCGAAATCTGTACTGCATTGTCCGTCTGCACACCGATATTTTCTGTCATTTCAAGCTGCTTCTGGATCGTCTGTGCCAGGTCATTGGCTCCGGTCACGATCTCTTCGATCGCATTTTTGCTGTTTTCACCCTGGGACTCCATATCCTTGGACTGCGCATCAATAGCAGTGATCTTTTCGATCAGCTCACCGGTGGTGGAAGTCATATTCTCCAGGATCTCCCCGGTATGCTCTTTTTCCTCAGAAATCTGCGCCATCTTGAAATTGCTGATCCTTTCCAGATTTCTGGAGGATACAATACAGAATACATCCACAAGAAGTACTGCTGCCAGGGCAATTTCATAATTGACAATGGAACTGCTATCTGCCTTACCGCTTCCCACTTCTTCCACAATATAAAATACATTGATGGCAACTGCCAGTGATCCGGCACCCAGACTGAACTTTCCGTTCTGGAAAAGCGTGATCGCCGTCAGCATGGGAAGAATATAAACAAATGCAATGATACTGTCTGATGTAAACATTACATAGGCATACAGGATCAGGTAACCACCCATTCCTATGTATTTGATCGCTGCACTTTCCTTATTCTTCACAAAATACAGGATCATGCATGCAAGAAACGGGATCATCATAATGGTACAGAATACCGCCAGATAACCAGGTGTCCTGTTACCCTTGATGTACTCCCCGATATACGCCAGAAGCAGAATGCCGATCACGGATCCGTAACATACCAGAAACCTCTGATTTACAAGCTGCTTCTCACTGAATGCATGCTTTTCTTTTAAACTCATTTTTAACCCATCCCCTTTGAAATTTTAGTTATCTCTATTGTAAGAACATCGTACCCTTATGTCAATTTTTCTGCACCTTTTTCCTACAATCTACAATCTTTTATTCAATTTTTTCGTTGACTTTCAGGTTCTTCTGTGGTATGATAACATCTGTTCGTGAGAATTGTAATAACATATCTGATATGCGGGTGTAGTTCAATGGTAGAACACCAGCCTTCCAAGCTGGATACGTGGGTTCGATTCCCATCACCCGCTTTTTGCATGCACTTTTTTATCCTGATACCCATATACATTCAGCAGGTATTCATGGCGCTCTCAGCGCATTTGTTTACTCTGCACTACTCAAAAGAAAGGAAGCATTCCTATGAAACATAATTTACGTGTTACCCTGCCTGTCCTGACAGGCGCTGCAGTTCTTTCTCTGTCAGCCGCTCCTCTGCTTCCGGTAAACGCAGCACCTGCTGCGCAGACAATATCTGCCGGTGCGGTTTCTCAGATTACAGACTATTCCGCTGTGTTTGACGCTGATTATTACTATCAGACCTATCCGGATCTGCAGACTTCTATCGGCAATGACCCTGCCTCTTTGCTTTCCCATTTCATCAAGATCGGGATGGCAGAAGGACGGAACGGCAATGTCCAATTCAATCTGAAGGCTTATATGTGTCAGAACCCTGATCTGATGGCCGTTTATGGCACAGATCTTCCCTCTTATTACCGTCATTACATTACCAATGGCAAAGCAGAAAATAGAAAGGCTGTTTTTGATGCCGGTAAAGGGTTAGCAGAAGGTGTTCTTGGCAGCTATACCACAACCTTTGATACCACAGAGGCTCGCGCCACCAATGTGATCCTGTCCGCTTCCCGTATTAATGGACTTGTGATCCCTGCCGGTGGACGTTTCTCCTACAGCACTTCCGTAGGTACGAGAACTACTGCAAACGGTTATGTGGAAGCGCCTTCCTTTGCCAGCGGCAGAGTGGTTACCAGTGTAGGCGGAGGTATCTGTCAGGTATCCTCTACTCTGTATGCAGCAATGGTAGTTGCTGATATCCCGGCTGCTTCCCATTATCTGCATTCCCTTCCTGTTGACTATGTTCCAAGAGGACTGGATGCTGCGATCGTAGAGGGCTACAAGGATCTGTCCTTTGTCAATCCTTACAGCTATCCCATTATGCTGCAGACTTCTTCAGACAACGGAGTTCTGACTGTAAGCATTGTGAAGGCTGGCTGATATCCTGATCCGGTGCACCGGCAGACTTTGTCTGTGGGTGCATCTTTTTTTCTTGCAAACCTGGGAAATAAGTCATACACTGAATTTAGTACGGACATAAAATGAATGACATTGAACTGGAGGTATATCTGTGAAAAAAAATGAAAATCTAAAAAGTTTTTCCTTAAAGGAAATGGAATATTATAAGGTACACGGAAGGAATATTTCCGGTCAGTGTCCGCTTCCCCTGTTTTTTAACGGAAGCGGTATTGAGGTCAATGTAACCGGTTCTGAACTGTGGATCGATCTGGAGGTAGACTGTGATTTCCACGAGCCCTGGATCTATACCGCATTGAACAACTCCTTTATGAGCCGCCAGATGCTTCTGCCCGGTTCCTATTCCATCTGTCTGTTCCGCAATATGAGTCCGGACAGTGTCAAGAACATGAAATTCATGCGTGAGCTGCAGTCCATGACAGAGGATGATGACTGCCACATCCTTGTAAAAGGCTTTCAGACAGATGGCTTTTTCCTTCCAACCTCCGAAAAGCGTTATAAAATAGAATTTATCGGAGACAGCATCACCTCCGGTGAAGGTACCTATGGTGCCAAAGAGGATACTGACTGGCTTGCCATGTATATGAGCAGCAGCCGGAATTATGCCGTTATGACTGCCAATGCCCTGAATGCTGACTATCACCTCTTTTCCCAGGGTGGCTGGGGAGTTTACTGCGGCTGGGACAATGATACAAGGCACAATATCCCTTCCCGCTATGAAGCCCTGTGTGGTCTGTGCGGCGGAGAATTCAACAAATCCCTCGGAGTATCCAAGCCCTACGATTTCCGCAGCTGGGTGCCGGATGCTATTGTAGTAAATCTGGGTACCAATGATGCCAGTGCTTTTGAGCAGCCCCCGTTCACCATTCCAGAAACTGGTGAAATCTGCAAACAGCACAAGAATCCAGACGGCACCTATAACAGGGAAGACCTTCTGAAGTTTGAACAGGCTGTCATTGATTTCCTGAAGATGCTCAGAAAGCACAATGAATCTTCGCATATCGTATGGGCTTACGGCATGCTTGGTTATGATCTGACTCTTGCTATCACAGAAGCTATGAATACCTACCGCAATGAAACCGGCGATTCCAATGTTGCTTTCCTGCAGCTTCCCGATTCCACACCGGACAACCTCGGTGCACATGCACATCCGGGACCTGCCTCCCATGAACGGGCTGCAGCAATCCTAATCGAATATTTTAAAAAGAAATGGGAAGTCTGATGGCTTCCCATTTCTTTTCTTCTCAATTTTTCGCTCTCTGCGGGG
>ERZ1026772.186-NODE-186-length-48412-cov-5.442108_pt1 | contig 48412 bp, 40 predicted proteins | sample MGYA00380124_ERZ1026772 | MGnify/ENA primary metagenome ERZ1026772 (study PRJEB33269, sample SAMEA4719760) | human gut metagenome | biome: human-associated habitat; feature: organic feature; material: feces | place: Cameroon | collected 2013-10 ...
TCGTCAGATTGGAACATGGGGAGCCCGACTTCGGAGAGGCTACCAACCCGGCAGGGCAAGGTCTTTGGAGAGTAACTCCAAAGGTTTTGAGTAACTCAAAACATACCTTGCTATGTCTTTGAGGACATAAAAATCCGCTTAGGGTGGATTGAAGTTAGCCTTCGTAAGAAGCTGTCCCCATCCCGAATGGAAGCTGTTCGGGAAATCCAGTCCTTTGCGGAACATCAAGCCTTGTTATTCTCGGAACGATATGGATGCACCATCTACCGCTTTGCCTTTTGGGTGCAAAATTGTGAAGCATATATTCCAAAGTTAAGTTTTCAAGAAAAATTTTATGTAAAATGATGAAAATTTGGAAAATATAGCTAAATTTGCAAACGGTTCTTTGTCATGTGTCCAGAGTTGTGGTCAGACACTCTTTCTGAATACATGGATTATATAATGTATAAGTGAACTACTATACATAGAATGGCGTTTACAAGACGCTTCATCTTTTTACTCTTCAAACTTCGAACACTTGAGGACTAACGTAGAAAGTGAAGCAACGAGTAGATGCTCTCGGGATGTGTCTATGACGCATCCCTTAAGGCGTTATATCCATATTTTCACATCAAAAGTGAATTGTGGCGATTTCGTTTAAGGGATTGCTGTATACATATCGGCGTGGGCTTCGAGGTTGCTTATCTTTACGTTAGTGGGCAAGTTCGAAGGCCTGAAGAGTGAGATAAGCTTCTGTACGGATCTCACGCTTCTTTTATTTATAGTAAGAATGTATTCTTAAAATATCTTGTAGGAGGTCACAAGAATAACTGAGGCAGAAGCCTCGCTAAGTTTGTGACAGATATGAAAAAGAAAAACTGGTTCTTTAAGTTAGGGCTAAGTGCAGTTTTCTTGGCAATTTCTTTTGTTGCCGCTACTGCAAGTTGTTCAACCAAGTCTTCAAAGCCTCAAAAGGCTAAGAAAGCGTCAAGAATGACGTATGCTAATACGACATTTGATAATGCCGTTGGCGACAGCATCCAAACAATTATGATGTCTAGTAAAGTGGTAGCAATGTTGACCACAACAGACAGCTTGAAAGCACAACCAATACAGTTGGTTCTATCTCGCGAAGACACACAGGTATTGCGTTTCTTGGTTTCCGATCCTCAAATGTTTATAGAAAGCGTTCAAAGCTATGGCGTTGTAATGCCACAAGTAAGAGTTCTTTTCGAGAAGTCAAAGTCTGAAAAGGTAGAAGTAGGATTGGATTTCGGTCTGAGAAAATGGATTCTGGTAGATTGTACTGGAAAGGTTATCAAACAATATGCTTTGGTAAAAAACGACCTTTTACGTTTTTCGCACAATCTCTTTCCTAACGACGAACTCATAACTAATCTTTATAATTCTTCCAAGAAATGAAAAAATTAACATTAATATTTATGCTGTGCCTATTATGTGGCACAGGAATATATGCCAAAACAATTCATTGGCTGACATTCATAGATACTACGGATAGAAACGTTGGTGAGATAGACAAAAGTTCTCGCCAATTATTATACTCTCGCTGGATAGACCTTGTAAATTCCACGTTGAAAGACAACGGCTATTCTGTTGACATTATTGATGTATATGGAAGTAATACCACTCCAGAAAACTGCAAGAGTATAGTAAACAATTTCAACTGCAATGCTGATGACATCATTGTGTTCTATTATATTGGTCATGGAACAGAAAATACAGGAGCAAGCAGATTTCCATTGATGTTGATGGGACAAGTTAATCCTAACAAATTTGTACCATTATCATGGGTACATAACACATTGAAGAACAAAGGTGCAAGATTGACAGTGACAATAGGAATGTGTTGCAATGCTAGACAAGGTGTTGCAGGTAGGGTCGAGCCAACTTTTAGTGCAAATTACGGAAACACTTATGTTAGTGAAGAACAATCCAACTGCATTAAAAAAATGTTTTTGAACTATCAGGGAGACATTCTTATAACTTCAGCTTCGCCAAATGAAAGTTCTTGGGCTTGTGGCACACCTATAGGTCCTACCGATTATTTCACATTTCGTTTGATAGATCAATTTAACAATGAATTGCCAGAAATGAGTAATCCAACATGGGATTCAATGATGAATTCTATAAAAGAAGATGTCTATAATGATGTTCGCAATAATGCGAGTCTGCAAAGCCAAGCTCCAGGTTCGACACAAACGCCTATTTGGGAAGCAAACTTAAATTCTGCAAGTACACCTACTCCAACGCCACCAGACAGACCTGGTACAGAAAGAGTTTCTGACAAGTCAGAAATACTGAACACATTGTCGAACGCTTTATCTTACATTTCATCAACTAAGGTGTCACAAAAAGAGCGTATCTCGTTGGCTGGTAAATTAGAACAAGTATTCGCAAACAATACTATAGTTAGAATAATGTCGCAAGATGGTAGCTTTGTTGTTAACAAAGAGGAAATTTCAATGTTCTTGGGACGAATAGCAACCAGTCGCTTATTGGAAAATGTTACTGTAGTGGACGCAACAGCAAATGATAGTAAAATTAATTCATTGCGTGTTCGTGAAGTTTATAAAAAGAGGTAAAATATGAAATCATTTTTAAGAAGAATCGTTGTTTTGCAATTTGCATTTTTGTTTTTCTTGCCAATAATGGGACAGAATGCTGTGGATGAACAAATAAAACGTACAGCGGCTCAACGGGTTGCTCAAATGAACGATTATATTTCTTTCATGGCAGACAAATCTAACGATATGGAAACTCGTCAGTATTATAAAAAGCAAGCCCTAAACTTATTTGCTGGACGAGGCTATAATTACGAGGAGAATGGTGTTAATAAAGAGGGTGTTCGTATGGAAATAACCTCTGTAAACAACACTCGTCCTCGTTCAAAATTAATGAGGGTTTATTTTAACGGATTGATGAACCTTACTTATCAAATGGTATCTATTCAGTCAACAGAACTTGCGAGTATAAAAGTGAGCAACTTGCAAAAAGTTGATAACAACATGTATGTTTGCACTTGTTATTTTGACCAAGTATTTGTCGGTTATAGGGATGGAAGACCTGTTTATAAAGACATTACTCGTAAAAAGGTAAAATGTTATATTGAAGTCCAAGATGTAGAAGGAGGTCCTCAAGAATACGTGGTACTGTTAGGTGATGTTCAAGCAATTGACACGAAAAGAAGTAATTAAATAATATGTACAGCCAATTCGCGAATTGGCTGTACCTTAATAACTATCAGTTTATGAAACGCTTTTCACTATGGCTATTTCTGACCGCTATTTGCTTTATTGCAAATGCTCAGATAATGTCAAACCAATTAAATAAAGGTTTGTATGACTCGAGAATCAAGTTGGTAGATGAATTCTTTGACCGTTTTAACGGAAAAGAAGGACATCCCGACATTTCAAATAAAGATAAGGACTATCGGAAGAAAAACTTGATGTTTGTTTTCAATGGCAGAATGTTCAAATCTAAAGAAGATGAGAAATATAAGGAATTACAGAATTTCATAGATACTGTAATTGCAAACAAAACAAACATAAATTACTCAGATACCACATGGTTTGCCAAGGCTATTTGTCATGGGAAACTTAAAGGCAAAGAGGTTGACTTTACGCTTTATCTTAATGTGGAACATAGAAAGGAGGATATGTACAAGTGGGTCATTGCAAAAGCAGAAGGTGATGTGTTTAAATTAAAACCATCATTGAAGTCTGACAAAATCATGCTAATGCCAGATGACCATGAAACAAACTTTATGTCTTTGCATAGGATAACAACAGAAAAAGATGACTTGATATCATGCTATATGCAGAGAAATTATCCTTTGGATGAAACTTCAGTCTTTCTTTCTGATGTCTATAATGGTCTTTTGGATATAGAGTATGTAAAGGATTTGCAATTCGTGTTTCACCAAGTACCTGGTTATGTATTCAGAATCAAGTTCATTGAGAGAGATACCAACAACACAGGTTGGCTAATAACAAGTTTCGATAAAGTGACTGAAAACGAGAAAGAAAAATTCTTAAATTATTTGTATAATAAAACACAAAACGAGAAATGACAAAACGATTTATATTGTTAGTGCTGTTTGGTTGGCTCGTCTTAGGCATACAAGCACAAAAAAGCGAATATGTAGTGCGTTCCTTTGCAACAAATATGCAATCATGGGGACAAACGTCAAAATTGGAGTACCAACAAAATTTGAAAAAGCTGTGTGATGGTGCAAAAAGTGTTAGAGTTGCAGATGAGATAGTGGAAAGCTTGGCTGCAAAAAACGGTTACATGAGTAATGGTGGCTCGTATTTTCTGGAAACATACCTAAACTGCTTGATAAAAGAAATCAAAAAAGGAATCAATATTCAGTATTCAAATTTCAGAACAATAAACACATCAGAAACTACGGTATATGACACAAAAGGGCTTGATTTAATAGCTTGTAATATAGTTATTTCAGGTGCTGTAAATTACAATGTAAAAGACCTTTTCTATGTTCGCAATGGAAAAATTTCCAAGATTGACAAGTATGAAGAAACAATAGACCGGACAGGTAAACGGAAGGTTAAAATAGATTTCAGCGGCATTGACTTTGCTGATGAGGCTTATTCTTTGACATACAATTACAGCAAGAACTTTCCAGTGGGATTGTCATTTGACTATGCGTGGCCTTGGTTTAGGCTTGGCTTTGATTTTGGTATAGATTTCAAAAAAGACAGATATATACTTGACGATGTAGACTTTACTGACATTATGAATTACAAAAGAACAAGAAAAATTCTTGATCCAAAGTATTATGTTACTGCAACACCATCACTTTATTTCAGATATGTATCTGTTGGATGCGGTGTTGGTGTTTTATGCATGAGTGGTAATGAGGAAAAAAGTTCAAGTTCGTACAGTTCATCATCGTCAGGAGGAATATCTTCTTCTGGGTATTCGTCAACGACACAAGAATGTACAAAACTGAATTTCATGCTTAGACCTGTAATAAAAGGGTTCATCCCCGTATCTGAAGATTATTTGGATATAGTTGTGAATATAGGCTATGACTATGTTTTTGGTTATAAGGAGAAAAACGGATTAAACTTTGGTATAGGAGTACAATTCGTTTTGGATTAAAAAGTAATAATTATGATGATGAAAAAAATTAAGAAAAGCCTTACTTATGTGTTGAGTATTATTTGCTCCTCACTGATGCTTGTCACAACTTCGTGTGATGATGAAAATGTCGGTGAGTATAAACTGACTGGAAATATTGAGCATCTTATACCAAGTGCAGCTTATAATCTAAAAGTTGATAGAAGTACCGCTTCTAATGGGGAAAAGTATGTGGTGTATTCTCCTTATATGAGTAAAAACTTTGAAAATTGGGGACTGTCAGTAAAAAAGGTTGACTATTATGTTGACGGTAAACTGTTTGACTCTGCGACTTCCGAACCTTTTGATTTGATGATTAAGCTATCTGCATTGGGTGAGGGCAAGCATGCACTATTAGCGAAAATATTGGTTGTTGGTGAATATTGCGATGATTTAACATTGGAGGTTAAGGACGAGTTTGTCGTTTCAGAGAACAATACCGTGACAGATTTTGTTGATTTCTACATTGACAGCAATCATGTTGGAAATGGAGGAACTTTATATGTAAATCCTATTTTAAACGAACAACGTTCTTCACCAGGAACAAAGATAGAAGAGATAAAGTACTATTGGGATGGGAAATTGGTATTGACGAAAACAACAGCTCCATTTGTTTGGAATACACAAGTCGTTGATGAAGATACAGAGCCACATTCATGGTCACTTACAATCAAATATAGTAATGCAGACAATAAGACAAATCTCTATAACTATTCTTATGGTAATGTTACAACAATTAAAGATAATGACAGCTTTACTTATTTTGACTTGATGTCAGGAAGAAATGACTACGAATTAGGGGAAACAATAAAAAGTGTAGTAAAATCATTCAGAGGAAAGAATTTCAAACAGAAAATTTCAGTTAAACTGTATTTTGATGATGAACTTATTGGAAGTTCCTCAACTTTCCCATATTATAATGATTTTAAACTGACTAATCAAAAAATCGGTAAACACATTATTAAATGTGCTATAACGCAAGATGAAAAGGACTTTTCTTCTACTTACTACAATGAAGAAACTATAATCATTACGCCTTCAAATAATTGATAATCTGTAATAAGAAGAATGATAGGTGCAAAAAGTAACTTTCTGTATTAGCAAAAGTTCTTTTTTGCACCTTTATTGTATCTTTCAACAAGGCTAATTATAGAAACTTGCCTGATTTCTCATAGAAAGTTTGACAGAATGGATAACTTTCAGTATATTTGTAGCACTACAATTTCACACATATATAGGAGCACAGGAAGCGATGCAAAGGAAATAGATTCTTTGCGCCTGTAATGGTTGAGCAAAAAGAAGTTTTTGTTTAACAATCTAAAAATGTGCATTATGAAAGAACCTTTTTAGCCGTCGCTTGAAGCAATACAAAATGAAGCTATGGGATGGCTTCATTTTAAGAACATTTACGAGTCAATTCTTGAGGGTAAAAGGGTGGTGTTGCGCTGAAAACGCGACCTCTTATAGAGGTAATATAAAATAAAAAAAAGCCTCGCAAGTCGTGTGACCTGCGAGGCTTAATAAGCTGCGCTTCAAGATGGACTTGAACCAACGACCCCCTGATTAACAGTCAGGTGCTCTAACCAACTGAGCTATTGAAGCATTGCATTTACAATCGTTGTTTCTCGATTGCGGGTGCAAAGTTAGCTCTTTTTTTGGAAACTGCAAAACTTTTGCAGCTTTTTTTTTGATTTTACTTCAATTTAATTGCTTTTCTTACGGAAAAAGCATATTAACGACACTATTCCTGCCAATGCGCCTACCGAATAGCCTATTGTTGAGGATAGTCCGAAAGCTGTTTTCGACACCATGAGGAAGGTGGCGCAAACCACAGTCATGAACACGGCAGGGATGAGTGTTATGATGTATGGCTTGTTCTCGCGGGCGAGATAAACGGTGCTGGTCCAAAGTGTGAATACTGCCAGTGTCTGGTTGGCCCATCCGAAGTATTTCCATATTGTGTTGAAACCATCGGGATTCTCAATCTGCCAAAGAAGCATGGCGAGCGATGCCACAAACAAGGGTACACATATATATATACGGTTCATCTTCTTGCGCTGACTCAGTTTTATGGCTTGCGCAATGATGAGACGTGCCGAGCGGAAGGCAGTGTCGCCACTCGTGATAGGAGCTGCCACTACACCAAGCATGGCAAGAATGCCACCCACAAGACCAAGCCAGTCGTTGCAGACAATACTTACTACCATTGGGGCAGAAGTGTGGTAGCCAGTGGCAGTGGCACTGGCAATCTGCTCGTAGCCAGGCTGGGGAGCATCGTAGAAGAACCACATTGAGACAGTGGCCCATACCAATGCCACCATGCCCTCGGTTATCATGGCACCATAGAAAATGGGGCGACCCTTACGCTCCGACTTCATGCAGCGGGCCATGAGTGGACTCTGTGTGGCGTGGAAACCGCTTATTGCTCCACAGGCTATAGTGATGAAGAGGCATGGGAATATGTCCTCAGTGAAGGTGGAGGGGTCGGTCTGTTTGCCCAGATTGCCAAGCCCGTCCCACAGTTCGGGCAATGCAGGCATCTTTATGAGCAGTACGGCCGTGAGAGCTACTGCCATGAAGAGGAGCGAGAACGAGAATACAGGGTAGACCTTGCCTATAATCTTGTCGATGGGGAGCATGGTGGCGATGATGTAATATACGAATATCACGCCAGCCCACATTATCATATTGCCACTGATGTGGCCAAGAATCTCGGCAGGACTATACACAAACACCGTGCCCACCATTATAAGCAGGAACACTGAGAACACGAGCAATACCCTTGCAGCTGCGGTGCCAAGATACTTGCGCACAAGGGCAGGAAGGTCGCTGCCGCCATTGCGCATGGAGAGCATTCCGGTGAGGTAGTCGTGGGTGGCTCCCGCAAATATACACCCAAACACAATCCACAGATAGGCAGAGGGGCCAAACTTGGCACCCATTATAGCGCCAAAGATAGGACCTGTGCCAGCAATGTTGAGGAATTGTATCATAAACACTTTCCAATAAGGCATTGCCACATAGTCGATGCCATCGGCACATGTGGTGGCTGGAGTGGGGCGGTCGTCGGGAGCAAATATATGTTCGACGAAGCGTCCATAAAACAAGTAGCCGGCAATTAGGGCTACGACAGACAGAAGAAATGTTATCATTATTTAGTTATTATTGGTTATGGAGTGCAAAATTATATTTTTTTGTTGAGAATGAATAACAATTTGCTAATTTTGTAGGCGAAATAGAAGAGGAGACTAATAAATGTTTCTGTTAAACGAAGTTAAATAGAAGAACGGCTTGTAACATTTCCCCCATACAGTCGTCTTCAAAATAGAGCACAGATGAAAAAGATAAATTTTCGCAATGACATTTTGCCGATGAAGGACGCACTCTTCCGGCTTGCACTCCGCATCACGCTAAGTCGTGAGGAAGCCGAGGATATAGTGCAGGAAACACTTATAAAGGTGTGGAACCGTCGTGACTCGTGGGACACCATAGAGTCGATAGAAGCCTTCTCGATGACAATATGCCGCAATATGTCGCTCGACCGCTTGAGGCTGCACGACAATCAGAACGCATCGCTTGACGATGATGACAGTTCGATAGGCAGCGAACGACTCGACTCTGGCTCCACTCCCTACGAGCGCACTGTGCAGCGCGAGAAGGTGGAGATAGTGAGGACTCTCATTGACAGTCTGCCTGAGAAGCAACGTTCATGTATGCAACTGCGCGACTTCGAGGGAAAGACCTATAAGGAAATTGCCGCGGTGCTCGGCATAAGCGAGGACCTCGTGAAGGTGAACATCTTCCGCGCACGGCAGACAATAAAACAAAAATTCTTAGAATACGACAATTATGGACTATAAATACATAAACCAACTTTTGGAACGCTACTGGCAGGGCGAGACCACGCTTGAGGAAGAGCAGATTCTGCGCTCTTTCTTCAGTCAGTTGTGCGTGCCTGAGGAGCTGGCGAAATACCGCCCGCTGTTCGTATACGAGCAGACAGAACCTAAGGCAGACCGCTTGGGTGATGACTTCGACGAGCGACTCTTGGCCATGATTGACGAGCCACAGCATGTGGCAGCACAGCGAGTAAAGTTGAGTCAACGTTTCGCTCCGCTGTTCAAGGCCGCTGCTATGGTGGCTATAGTGCTCACACTGAGCCAGGCTGCACAGTTCTCTTTCCAGGCTGGCGACAATGCAACGGGCAATTCGGTTTACACTCCACGCACAATCAATGGAGCTTCGGTTGCTCTTAACGATTCGGCGCGACTCGACACTATCAAGAAGGGCAATATTGGCGCGGAGGTGACTCCGCAGATAAGCCAGAATACACCTGCCATCATTAAATAATGGCTTAAGCCCTATGAGTCGGCACCCCTCACCTAAAATGACAAATTTCTATGCTTTCTCAATAATAAATCATTTTTAGTTAAAACAAACAAACTTGAGGCTGAGAAGCTTCAAGTTCTCTCAAATTTTTCATAACATACTAACGTTTGGCTGACCGCTGTGATTCTCCAGAGTCCAGCGGTCAGTTTTTTTATTGTATCCCGTGAAAAGAAGTGTCAGTAGAGGGTTGCGCGTGCATAATAATACAGTAAAGTTACTAAAATATTGCATATTTATTAATATTTATACAAATGCTAATGTAGAAACGTATAATTATACAATAGAATATGTATCTTTGCACCATAATTATCAGGAAATATAAAGAATCACCAGAAAACATAATATCAATACATTATTTAATATATGGCTTATAGAAAGATTACAGCCGCAGAAGGTGCGGCGATGATAAAAGACGGCGACAACATAGGGTTCAGTGGTTTCACCCCCAACGGTGTACCCAAGGCTGTGATACGCGAACTCTCCAAACGTGCTATAGCTGAGCACGAGGCAGGACGTCCGTTTAAGGTGGGCATTCTCACCGGTGCATCGTCGTGCCAAAGCCTTGAGGGCGACTTTGCCAACGCCAATGCCATTAAGTTTCGTGCCCCATTCTCTACCAATGCCGACTTCCGTCGACACGCCAACCTTGGCGAGATAGACTATGAGGACATGCACCTTGGACACATGGCAGAGCGATTGCGCCGTGGCTTCTATGGTGATATCGACTGGGCCATAATCGAAGTGTCGGCCATTGAGATGGCTGGCGACAAGATACATATATTCCTTACCTCGGCTGATGGCATAGTGCCTACTATCGTGCGTTTGGCAAAACGTGTGATATTGGAGCTTAACGCTTTCCACGACCCGCGTGTGCGCTATCTGCATGATGAATATGAGTGTGAGGAATATCCCAACCGCCGCCCCATTCCTCTGCTTTCAGTTGGTGGGCGCATTGGTAAGGAATATCTCGAACTCGACCCTTCGAAGCTTGTAGGCGTTGTGGAGTGTTGCATTCCCGAGGAGGCTCGCTCGTTCAAGGGACTCACACCGGAGACCGAGGCGATAGGCAATAATGTGGTCGACTTCTTCCTCTCAGACATAAAGAAAGGACATATTCCCCCAACAATGTTTCCTATACAGAGTGGTGTGGGAGTTACTGGCAATGCCGTGATGAAGGCTATTGGTCAGAACGCCCAGTTGCCTAAGCTTGAGGTGTTCTCGGAGGTGGTGCAGGATGCCATCATCGACATGATGCTTGAGGACAAGATAGCTCATGCTTCGGTGGCAGCAATGACCGTCAGCAATGAGTGCTTGAAGAAGGTTTACGACAATATCGACTATTTCAAGTCGCGCATCACATTACGCCCAAGCGAGCTGAGCAATTCGGCAGAGCTTATCCACCGTTTCGGAGTTATAGCCATGAACACGGCATTGGAATGCGATATCTATGGCAATGAGAATTCGTCGCATGTGTGTGGTTCCAAGCTGATGAACGGCATCGGTGGCTCGTGCGACTACGAGCGCAACGGTTCTATAAGCATCTTCTATACGCCTTCTACTGCTAAGAACGGTTGCATTAGTGCCATTGTGCCGCAATGTTGCCACATCGATTCCACCGAGCACGACGTTGACGTGATAATAACCGAGCAGGGCATTGCCGACCTCAGAGGAAAGGGTCCGGCACGTCGTGCCGAGGAGATAATCAACAACTGCGCCCATCCTGACTATCGTCCGCTCTTGCGCGAATACCAGCGCATTGCCTCGCAAGGACATGAGCCGTGTGCTTTGAGGGCAGCATTCGCCTTTCATGACACCCTTGTGAATAAGGGTGACATGAGGTTGACGGACTTTGGAGAATACATGGGGTAATTTCTAATTATTAATTGGCTGTGGGGGCTATACTATTGGCAGCGATATTCCCTGTATCTTCTGATAGATGTCGAGGGCAAAGACATCGGTCATGCCTGAGATAAAGTCTATTACGGCCATGACGCGTGTCTCGAAGTCATCGCTGTTGATGTCGTACTGGTTGCTGAAACGCTTGCGCAACTGTTCGGAATGGAACTTCTCGGGGCTGACGGCAGCCTCGATGAGTGTTTCCATGAGCGTCTCCATAATCTTATAGCCTGACAGTTCAACGTCGAGCACAGGCTTTGAGTTGTAGATGCTGTGGAAGCTCACCTCTGTGCAGTGGCGATAGGCGTCGCGCACCGATGGCTTAATGTAGTCGATAAGGCAGCCTTGGAAGTCGCCAGCGAGAATCTCTTGCTCATGCTCCACAAAGGCTTTGGCACACTCATGCTCAAGGAGTCCGATGGTGCAGGCACGCAGATACACAACCTTCTCGTTGTTGTCGGTAATGCCTTCGTCGTCGATGCGGCGGAGGATTTTTTGTTTTTGGGTTTCATCGAAGAAATTGAGCAACATCTGCATTGTCTCGTCGAATGAGAGAATGCGCAGTTTGTGGGCATCCTCAATGTCCATTATCTCGTAGCAGATGTCGTCGGCTGCCTCTACAAGATAGACTAATGGATGGCGGGCGTAGCGCAATGGCTCGCCTTCGGCGGAGAGACGGCGCATACCAAGGTCGTCGGCGATACGTTGGAAATAAGGTTCCTCGAAACATAGGAAACCAAACTTACCCTTCTTTCCGGCGCAAAGACTTGAGTGGGGATATTTCACTATGGAGGCAAGTGTGGAATAAGTCATCACGAAGCCTCCCTCGCGTCGTCCGTGAAAGCGATGGGCAAGCAAGCGGAAAGCGTTGGCATTGCCTTCGAAATGCGTGAGGTCGTTCCAGAATACTGGACTTAGACGTTGGCGCAACGCTTCGCCCTTGCCATCACGGAAGAATGCCTGTATGGCTTTCTCGCCAGAATGTCCGAAAGGAGGATTGCCCATGTCGTGGGCAAGACATGCTGCACTCACAATGGTGCCTATCTCCTCAAACAGAGTGCCTGCAAGTTCGGGATGGATATTCTTCAAGTCACGTGCCACATCGTTGCCAAGCGACATACCCACACTTGCCACCTCAAGCGAGTGGGTGAGGCGGTTGTGTACAAATATGCTGCCCGGCAAGGGAAACACTTGTGTCTTGTTCTGCATACGACGGAATGGAGCCGAGAATATGAGTCGGTCGTAGTCGCGCTTGAATTCGGAGCGGTCGTCGTGGCGTTCGGGATGGCGGTCTTCCTGTCCCAGTCGCTTGTTGGATATGAGTTGTTGCCAGTTCATTGCTATTGTTTCTTAGTGATATTGCTATTGTTAATATGGGGTTTTATGTTGCAAAGTTACTAAAGTTTGTCTATACAAGTGAAAAACAACAAAAAATTGATGATTCTTGTGGCATTTGTATTAAATTTGTAGTCAGTATAGGTAGATGTATGACACCAAAACAGTAACTTAAATTATAATAATATGAATAAGAAACCGAAAAACTTAGGATGGATTATCGCCGGAGTGGTGGTATTGGTGCTCGTGCTTTGGGGCGTGGGCGGTTATAATGGACTGGTAAACCAGGACGAGGAAGTGAACAACAAGTGGGCTAACGTTGAGACTCAGTATCAGCGCCGCAGCGATCTCATTCCTAATCTTGTAAGCACCGTGAAGGGATATGCCAAGCACGAGAGCCAGACTCTTGAGGCTGTCATGGCAGCTCGCTCACAGGCTACCCAGGTGAAGATAGACCCTTCTAACTGTACTCCGCAGCAGCTTGCACAGTATCAGAAGGCTCAGGGCGACGTGACGACAGCACTTGGCAAGTTGCTCGCTATTACTGAGAACTATCCCGACTTGAAGGCAAATCAGAACTTCCTTGAACTTCAGTCGCAGCTTGAGGGCACAGAAAACCGCATCAATGTTGCTCGCAAGGACTTCAACGATGCCGCCAAGGAATATAACGTAAGCATCCGTCGTTTCCCAAAGAGCATCATAGCCGGAATATGTGGTTTCGACAAGAAGAACTACTTCGAGGCTGAGGCTGGTGCCGACAAGGCTCCGAAGGTGGAATTCTAAGTGGTCGATGCAGACTGCAATAAAGAATTATGTATTAATAACAAACGATTATGAAAACCCACGTTGGTCTATTGAAAGATAAAACCTGTAGTAGGGTTGCCCATCGCTTTACGCGGATTATAGCCTGTCTGCTGTTCATGCTCATGACGGTGCAGGCGTTTGCCGCTAATGCCAAGCAATACACCATCAGCGATGTGCCTAATGTGCGCCTGACTGATGCTCGGCAATATGTTAGCGACCCTACCCAGATACTGTCTGTGGCAGCCCGCGACTCCATAAATGCTGTGCTTGGACGCCTGGAGCAGTCAACGGGCATTGAGACAGCTGTGGTTATGTTGCCAAGTATCGGTGAGGAGGACATATTCGACTTTGCCCACGAGCTCTTCCGCAAGTGGGGCATAGGCAAGAAGAAGTCGGACAATGGTTTCCTTATTCTCTTTGTTATGGACCAGCGCAAGGTGAGGTTCACTACGGGTTATGGCATAGAAGGCACCATGACCGATGCCATGTCCAAGCGCATTCAGATGCAGCAGATGGTGCCGCGCTTCAAGCAAGGCGACTGGGACGGAGGCATGGTGGCTGGAGTGAAGATGTCGGCCAAGGTGCTTGACGGTTCAATGCAACCTGAGGCCGACAGCGACGAAGACGACGGCATGTTAGGGGCAATTCTTGTTCTCGTCTCGATAGTTGTCGTAACAATGTTTGTAATATACCTCATGGGTGAGCAGCAGCGTTGTCCCAACTGTCATAAGAAGGGAGCATTGCAGAAGGTGGACTCCAAGATTATGCGCGTGGCAGGAGGAAGACATGGAAGGAAGGTTCGCCGCACCACATACATCTGCAAGCATTGTGGACATATTGTCACAAAGGATCAGGATGTCGATGATTCTGGCAATGCTTTGGCCAATGCTGCCATACTTGGCTCTATGTTAGGAAGTGGCAGAGGAGGTGGAGGCGGTAGCTTCGGTGGTAGCTTTGGAGGAGGCTCTACGGGAGGTGGAGGCTCTACTTCGGGCTGGTAACTTGTTTTGTGAAATAGATTTTGACATTTGACAATGGGGAATTATGACAATCTTTTCATAATTTTCCATTGTCTTAATAATTTATATAATCAAGAAGAATATGAAAATTCAAATAATCAACGGTCCTAATCTTAATCTACTTGGTACACGTGAGCCGGGAATTTATGGCAGCAGCACGTTTGAGGACTATCTTAAGAAACTTCGCGCACAGTATCCCGACGTGGAGATCGACTATTATCAGAGCAACATTGAGGGTTGCCTTATCGACAAGATGCAGGAGGTGGGTTTCGATGTTGACGGTATTATCCTTAACGCAGGAGCCTATACTCACACAAGTGTTGCCCTGCAGGATTGCATACGCTCATTGAAAAGTCCCGTCATAGAGGTACATATAAGTAATGTGCACAAGCGTGAGGAGTTTCGTCATAAGTCAATGATATCATGTGCTTGCATGGGTGTGATATGCGGATTTGGCATGGACTCTTATAGATTGGCTCTGGAGGCGATAAAGGGTAGTAAATAATCAAGAATGAGGAGTAAGAAGAAATGACTGAAGAATTAGAACAATATGTCCTGTCCCATTCCGCTCCCGAGGGCGACTACCTTTACCGCTTGTATCGTGCCACAAATATTCACACTATCCATGGACGCATGGCATCGGGCCATTTGCAGGGACGAATGCTCAAGATGCTTGTAGAGATGATTCGACCCAAGAATATTCTTGAGGTTGGCACATTCTCCGGCTATAGTGCTTTGTGCATGGCAGAGGGACTGGCGGCTATTGACGAAGGCGGCAATGAGCAAGGCAGGAAAAGCAAGGTGTGGACATTCGAGATAAACGATGAGATGGAGGACTTCACCCGTCCTTGGCTCGAAGGTTCGCCCGTGGCAGAATATATAGAGTTCCGCATAGGCGACGCGAATGTTGAGGCTCCAAAGCTTGGTGTGGAGTTTGACATGGCTTTCGTGGATGGCGACAAGCGCACATACGTCGAGACTTATGAGATGGTGTTGTCGCTGTTGCGGCCAGGAGGTTTCATTCTTGCCGACAATACCTTGTGGGATGGACATGTGACAGACCCCGCCTACGACCACGACCATCAAACACAAGGCATAAGACAATTCAACGACCATGTGGCTCAGGATAATCGTGTAGAGCAAGTGATAGTGCCGTTGCGCGATGGACTGACGCTGATAAGGAAGAAGTAAAAGAGTGGGGAGCAAGGAGCAAAGAAGTCGCTATCCGAAGATAGGCTAACTCGTTTTATTAGCAATAAATTCCCTTATTTCAATATAAAGCAGTAACTTTGCACCTTGAATAATCACTGTAAACAAGAATATAACAAAATAAAGACATGTCATTAAAATGTGGTATCGTAGGACTCCCTAACGTGGGCAAGTCCACTCTTTTCAACTGCCTTTCGAATGCTAAGGCACAGGCAGCCAACTTCCCTTTCTGTACAATCGAGCCTAATGTGGGCGTAATCACAGTACCCGACGAGCGACTTACTAAGCTTGCCGAGATAGTTCATCCGGGACGCATCGTTCCTGCTACTTGCGAAATCGTAGACATCGCAGGACTTGTTAAGGGCGCATCAAAGGGTGAGGGACTTGGCAATAAGTTCCTTGGCAATATCCGCGAGACTGATGCCATTATCCATGTGCTCCGTTGCTTCGACGACGACAATATCGTGCGTGAGGGTGGTGCAAGTGTCAATCCTGTTGAGGACAAGGAGGTGATTGATACCGAGCTTCAGCTTAAGGACCTTGAGACTGTTGAGTCGCAGCTTCAGAAGCAGTCGAAGATTGCTGCCATTGGCAATAACAAGGATGCCAAGGTGGCTGTAGCCGTGCTTGAGGCCTACAAGGATGTGCTTGAGCAGGGCAAGAACGCCCGCACAGTGGAGTTTGAGTCGAAGGAGGAGCAGCGTTATGCCCACGATCTCTTCTTGCTTACTGCCAAGCCTGTGCTTTATGTATGCAATGTGGATGAGTCTTCGGCAAAGAATGGCAATAAGTATTCTGAGCAGATTGCCGAGATTGCTAAGAGCGAGGGTGCCGAGATGCTCGTGATTGCTGCCAAGACCGAGGAGGACATAGCTTCGCTTGAGACCTACGAGGACAAGCAGATGTTCCTTGAGGAACTTGGACTTGAGGAGAGCGGTGTGAACCGACTCATCAAGAAGGCTTATAGCCTGCTCAACCTTGAGACATTCATCACCGCTGGCGAGATGGAGGTTAAGGCTTGGACTTATCACAAGGGATGGAAGGCTCCACAGTGTGCTGGTGTCATCCATACCGACTTCGAGAAGGGCTTTATCCGTGCTGAGGTTATCAAGTATGCCGACTATATACAGTATGGTTCCGAGGCTGCTGTGCGCGAGGCAGGCAAGCTCTCTATCGAGGGCAAGGAGTATGTTGTGGAGGATGGCGACATCATGCACTTCCGCTTCAACGTGTAATAAACATATATTCAGATGATACTCAACTACATTGTATGGGACCCAAGCATCATTGCCTTTAAGGCAGGGCCCATTGTTGTGCATTGGTATTCGCTGTGCTGGCTCATAGGTCTTGCGCTTGCCTACATCATTGTGCAGCGACTGTATAAGGAGCAGAAGGTGAAGGGGGAGCTTTTCGACCCTCTCTTTGTCTACTGCTTTGTAGGTATACTTGCTGGAGCACGTCTCGGTCATTGCCTGTTCTATCAGCCCGACCTCTTCCTGTCCAGTTGGGAGCATTTCGTAGAGATTTTTCTGCCTATCGACTTCCTGCCGCAGGGAGGATGGCGTTTTACTGGCTATCGCGGACTTGCATCGCATGGTGGTACGCTTGGCTTGATGCTTGCACTTTGGTTCTATGTGCGTCGCACTAAGATGAACATCTGGCAGGTGCTCGACAACATTGCCATTGCCACACCGGTGACAGCCTGCTTCATACGTCTTGGCAACTTGATGAACTCCGAGATTATCGGTAAGGTGACCGATGTGCCTTGGGCGTTTATCTTCCAGCAGGTAGACGGAATGCCGCGTCACCCTGGACAGCTCTACGAGGCAATAGCCTATGCTCTGCTATTCTTCATAGGATGGACAATATATCGCCGCCGTCCTGAGCGCGTAGGCACGGGCTTCTTCTTCGGACTCTGTCTTACCTATATCTTCATAGCCCGATTCTTCATCGAGTATACAAAGGAGATACAGGAGGCGTTTGAGGCTTCTTTGCCTCTCGACATGGGACAGTTGCTCAGCATTCCGTTTGTGGTGATAGGAATTGTCTGCATGATGGGTGGCAAATGGATGCAGCGCTTTGCCGACATCGCTAAGAAATAACATTTTGCTGAACTCTCGGAAGTTCAGAGCTTATAGTAGTTAAAAACTTAAAGAAGTTAAAGCCAAAGGTCTCTTTGCTGACTATTTTGCAGCAAAACATTTGGCTTTAACTTCTTTTCTTTCTTATCCCTCCTATACATATTTAAATAGTATCTTCTTTTTTGGGTTTTAATGCTATGTAACTCAAATTAATTTACTAATTTTGCAAAGTCAATGTGACAAAACCCGTAAAACAACAAGATTATACTAAAAGTTATTTACATAATATGAATTTACTTGAACACATTGTTGCGCGCGCTAAGAGCGACAAACAACGCATTGTGCTCCCCGAGGCAACTGAGGAGCGTACACTTAGAGCTGCCGACCGCGTTTTGGCCGACGATCTTGCAAACCTTATCCTCATTGGTAATCCAGAGGAAATCAAGTCTCTCGCCGAGAAGTGGGATCTCCACAACATCGACAAGGCTACTATCGTAGACCCAGAGAACAATCCTAAGGCTGAGGAGTATGCCACTCTGCTTGCAGAGCTTCGCAAGAAGAAGGGCATGACTATCGAGCAGGCTCGTGAGCTTGTTAAGAATCCTCTCTATCTTGGTTGCATGATTATCAAGACCGATGGTGCCGACGGACAGATTTCTGGTGCATTGAGCACAACTGGCGACACATTGCGTCCTGCATTGCAGATTATCAAGTGTGCTCCTGGTGTGACATGTGTCAGCGGTGCAATGCTTATGCTCACACACGAGCATCAGTATGGCGACGACGGTATCATCGTTATGGGTGACGTTGCCGTTACTCCAGTTCCTACTGCAGAGCAGCTTGCTCAGATTGCTGTTTGCACAGCACAGACAGCACGTTCGGTTGCTGGCATCCAGGATCCTCGCGTTGCTATGCTCAGCTTCTCGACAAAGGGTTCGGCTAAGCACGAGGTAGTAGACAAGGTAGTTGAGGCTACACGCATCGCTCATGAGTTGGCTCCTGAATTGAAGCTTGATGGTGAGCTCCAGGCAGACGCAGCCCTCGTTCCTGCAGTAGGCGAGAAGAAGGCTCCAGGCAGTGCTATTGCCGGTCATGCCAACGTGCTCGTTGTTCCATGCCTTGAGGTGGGCAACATCAGCTACAAGCTCGTTCAGCGTCTTGGCGATGCTATTGCTATTGGTCCTATCCTCCAGGGTATCGCACGTCCTGTCAACGACCTCTCTCGTGGTTGCTCAGTAGACGATATCTACTACATGGTAGCTATCACTGCTTGCCAGGCTATGGATGCAAAGTAATTGCACAAATCAACATTGCGGCAGCATGTCGCAACAACTCAAAATACAACAATTCAAAACTTAAAAATCAAAATGAAAGTATTAGTGCTCAACTGTGGAAGCTCTTCCATCAAGTATAAGCTCTACAATATGGACGACAACTCAGTGCTCGCAGCTGGCGGCGTTGAGCGTATCGGTCTTGACGAGGCATTCATCAAGGTAACTCTCCCTAACGGCGAGAAGAAGAAGATTATGCACGACATGCCTGACCATAAGGAAGGTGTCAACTTCGTGTTCCAGTGTCTTCTTGATTCAGAAATCGGTGCTATCAAGAGCCTCGATGAAATCGATGCTGTAGGCCATCGTATCGTGCAGGGTGGCGACCTCTTCGAGAAGAGCGTTATCGTTGACAAGTCGGTTGAGGATGGTATCGAGAGCCTTTGCGACCTCGCTCCTGTTCACAACGCTGGTCACTTGAAGGGTCTTCGTGCTGTTGATAAGCTCATGCCTAACACTCCTCAGGTATGCGTGTTCGACAACGCCTTCCACAGCACAATGCCCGACTATGCTTATCTCTATGCCGTGCCTTACGAGCTTTACGAGAAGTATCACGTGCGCCGTTATGGTTTCCACGGAACCTCTCACCGCTATGTATCACAGCGTGTATGCGAGTATCTTGGTCGCGACATCAACACACAGCGCATCATCACTTGCCACATCGGCAACGGTGCTTCTGTATCAGCCGTTAAGTTCGGCAAGTGTGTCGACACATCAATGGGTCTCACCCCGTTGGCTGGCGTGATGATGGGTAGCCGTTCAGGCGATATCGACCCTTCTGCCGTTACATTCCTTATGGACAAGCTCGGCAAGAAGCCTCAGGAGATGGCCGACTTCCTCAACAAGGAGAGTGGTGTGCTTGGCATCTCAGGCATCTCAAGCGATATGCGTGAGGTTGAGAGCGCAGCCCAGGAAGGCAACGAGCGTGCTCAGCTTGCTCTTAAGATGTACAAGTATCGCATCAAGAAGTACATCGGTGCTTATGCAGCTGCTATGGGTGGTGTCGACATCATCGTATGGACTGCTGGTGTAGGCGAGAACCAGGCTGACGTTCGTCTTGACTCTTGCACTGGTCTTGAGTTCCTCGGTGTCAAGATGGATGCTGAGTCCAACAATGTTCGTGGCGAAGAGGCTATCATCTCTGCTCCTGACTCTAAGGTTACCGTTTGTGTCATCCCGACCGACGAGGAGCTTATGATTGCCAAGGACACTATGAACTTGCTCCAGAAGTAAACATGCTGTCTGCCAATACATAGATATTGGCTGAAAGTATAAATAGATTTTTCCAAAGACCACAGAAACCTCTTCTGATTTGTCATTCACAATTAGAAATGGTTTCTGTGGTCTTTCATTTTATAAGCCTTATTAATTCTTTACTCACATTCCGCTGTTTCTCACATATTTTGTATATCTTTGTAGAGAATTTTTTGGGGACAGCCAATGTGTTCCCCAACACTAAACTCTGCAAACAATAAAACATGGACATACAGGAATTTAACAATACGAAATGGAGCCGCAACGTGATACTCGTTGATGGCGACTATGTTGACTCGGTAGCCTTCAACCTCTCGGTGAATTTCGAGCGTATGATAGGCAGACGCATACCCAAAGCCGACACGGCAAGATGGATCGACTGCATTGCTCTTGACGGTGGAATGCGTGAGGGAAGAGACTCCGATGGCGAGACTCAGGTTATCTTTATCCATTCCAAGGACAAGTCGCAGCTCGAAAACTTCAATCCTGGAGTATACGAGAAGGATCTCAACGCTCAGGCTTTCAAGGATAATCTTGGCGAGTTTATCTTCAGCTCTTATCCTGTGGAGGATGTGGTGAAGCATGATGATTTCTTCCTCGATCTCCTTAAGACGGTTGTCAACCATAAGGATGTGCATCGGGTGATGGTTATACCCAATGCCGAACATGCTCCGTTGTGGGATGCCCTGCGTCATGCCTTGCGCGATATCGACGATGAGGAGAAACGTGTGACTCTCTTTGCCATGCAGCCTCTTGAAGGAGGCAACTTCAAGCAGGAGATTCTAGGATACTCGCTGATGAATGCATTGGGGATAAGAGGAAACGAGATTTAGAATGTGGAATGTTGAGTGTTGAATGTTGAATTGTTGCGGTTGCACCGCAATGAGGAATTTTTCAATGTTGAATTTTCAATTATTCAATTCTCAATTTCGGATTCTTCAATCTTCAATTCTCGATATTGACTATTTAGCAGGAACAAATTATTAAATCAAATAAACAAACGAAGAAATGGGAAAAGTATTAATGATTGGCGCCGGTGGCGTCGCTACAGTAGCAGCGTTCAAGATTGCTCAGAACGCTGACGTTTTCACCGACTTCATGATTGCAAGCCGCACGAAGTCGAAGTGTGACCGTATTGTCGAGGCTATCGGCAATCCCAATATCAAGACAGCTCAGGTGGATGCCGATGATGTGGAGCAGCTCAAGGCTCTCTTCAACGACTATAAGCCTGAATTGGTCATCAACCTCGCATTGCCTTATCAGGACCTCACAATCATGGAGGCTTGTCTCGCATGTGGTTGCTCTTATCTCGACACCGCCAACTATGAGCCTAAGGATGAGGCTCACTTTGAGTACTCTTGGCAGTGGGCTTACAAGAAGCGTTTCGAGGATGCTGGCTTGACCGCTATTCTCGGTTGTGGCTTCGACCCGGGTGTTACAAGCATCTTCACTGCTTATGCCGCAAAGCATCACTTCGACGAGATTCAGTATCTCGACATTGTTGACTGCAACGCTGGTAACCACCACAAGGCTTTCGCCACAAACTTCAACCCAGAAATCAATATCCGCGAGATTACTCAGAAGGGTCTCTACTGGGAGGATGGCAAATGGGTGGAGACAGCTCCGCTCGAAATCCATAAGCCGCTCACATATCCTGAGGTTGGTCCTAAGGAGAGCTATCTGCTCCACCACGAGGAGATTGAGTCGTTGGTGAAGAACTATCCTACCATCAAGCGTGCTCGCTTCTGGATGACATTCGGTCAGCAGTATCTCACTTACCTCGACTGCATTCAGAACCTTGGTATGTCGCGCATCGACGAGATTACCTACGAGGCTCCTCTTGCCGACAACCCAAGCGAGAAGGTGAAGGTTAAGATTGTTCCTCTGCAGTTCCTCAAGGCTGTGTTGCCTAATCCTCAGGACCTCGGCGAGAACTACGACGGTCAGACATCTATCGGTTGCCGCATCCGTGGTCTTAAGGACGGCAAGGAGCAGACATACTATGTCTACAACAACTGCTCTCATGAGGCTGCCTATAAGGAGACTGGTATGCAGGGCGTAAGCTACACCACTGGTGTTCCTGCCATGATTGGTGCAATGATGTTCTTCAAGGGCTTGTGGCGCAAGCCGGGTGTATGGAACGTTGAGGAGTTCGATCCAGATCCATTCATGGAACAGCTCAACAAGCAGGGCCTGCCTTGGCATGAGATCTTTGGGGGAGACCTGGAGTTATAAAAATGTTGAATGTGGAATGTGGAATGTTGAATGGTCGGCTTTGCCGATGAAGAATTAATCAATTAGGAATTAAGGTTCCATTATTGATTTTTCTCATAGGTTTAAGCATATATAATAAGGTATAGGTATGAGCGACTTCAGTAAAATAATTGAAGAGAAGTGTATGAACTTCTCAATACGGATTGTCGGTCTATGTCGTTTTCTTAATTAGGAGAAGCATGAGTACCGTATTGCCGACCAAATGTTCAGAAGTGGTACAAGTATAGGTGCGAATATAGCCGAAGCTCAATGTGCCATAACTAAGAACGATTTTGTTGCTAAGACATATATATCTTTGAAAGAGTGCAACGAGACGTTGTATTGGTTGCGTCTTCTATTGAGAACGCAATACATCACTCAACACCAGTTTGACTCTATATATAAAGATTGCGAAGAACTAAAGCGCATTCTTGTCACAATAACAAAAACAGCACGGCAAAATATAGCCAACTCCAAATAAGCGAAAAGTATCTTCAATATCATTCAACCTTCCACATTCGTAATTCAACATTCAACATTGCGACACAGCCGCAACCATTCAACACTCAACATTCAACCTTCAACATTCAAAAATTATGTCTAAAGAAGAAGAAATGAATCTCGCTCAGGAGGGCAAGCTTAAGGCTCTCCAGGCAGCGATGTCTAAGATAGAAAAGGACTTCGGCAAGGGCTCTATCATGAAGCTTGGCGACGAGCAGGTGGAGAATGTCGAGGTGATTCCTACTGGTAGTATTGGTCTTGATGCAGCTCTTGGCGTAGGAGGCTACCCTAAGGGACGTATTATCGAGATCTATGGTCCTGAGTCGTCGGGTAAGACAACACTTGCTATTCATGCTATTGCTGAGTCGCAGAAGCGTGGCGGTATTGCTGCTTTCATTGATGCAGAGCATGCTTTCGACCGTTTCTATGCAGCCAAGCTTGGTGTGGATGTCGACAATCTGTGGATTTCTCAGCCCGATAATGGTGAGCAGGCTCTTGAGATAGCCGACCAGCTCATACGCTCATCTGCCATCGATATCATCGTTATCGACTCTGTTGCTGCCCTTACACCTAAGGCAGAAATCGAGGGTGATATGGGCGACAACAAGGTGGGTCTTCAGGCCCGACTTATGTCGCAGGCTTTGCGTAAGCTCACCTCTACTATCGCTAAGACCAACACCACATGTATCTTCATCAACCAGCTTCGCGAGAAGATTGGCGTGATGTTCGGCAACCCTGAGACTACAACTGGTGGTAACGCCCTTAAGTTCTATTCCTCAGTGCGTCTTGACATCCGTAAGGTCACTGGTATTAAGGATGGCGACCAGATTATCGGCAATCAGGTGCGCGTTAAGGTTATCAAGAACAAGGTGGCTCCTCCTTTCCGCAAGACAGAGTTTGAGATTACCTTTGGCGAGGGTATATCTAAGGTAGGCGAGATTGTCGACCTCGGTGTGGAGTATGGCATCATCCAGAAGTCTGGTTCATGGTATAGCTACAACGGCTCTAAGCTTGCCCAGGGACGCGATGCCACCAAGGCGTTGCTCAAGGACAATCCAGAGCTTATGGACGAGCTTGAGGGACTTATCAAGCAGGCTATCGACGACCGTAAGGAATAAGCATTTGCAGCCACATAACCTTATATATTATAGGTTGTGTGGCTGTAACTTAAAAAAATAACGCTGAAAATTTGGCGGTAGAATAAAAATTGCGTAACTTTGCATTCGCTATTGTCCTATGGTGTAATGGTAGCACAACAGTTTTTGGTTCTGTTTGTGGTGGTTCGAATCCGCCTGGGACAACAGAAAAGGCCTTGCTCTTCTTAAGGAGCAAGGCCTTTTCTGTTTATACCTCCGTAAGGTCCACATGATTCACCATTACTTTCTCGTGCAGGAAGATGCGGGCTGTCTCGCTGAAGCGTTCCTCGCTTTCGGTGGTGAGATAGCGGCATGTTCCTCCTTGTGTTATGTTGTGTTCCATCTCGGGATGACGCTCAAGATAGTTGCGTAGTGATTCTGCCACATAAGAGCCTTGCGACATGATGCGCACACCGTCGGGCACATTCTTCACTACCGACGACATTAGCAGAGGATAATGTGTGCAGCCAAGGATGATGGTGTCAATCTCTGGGTCCTTGCGCATGAGCTGGTCTATGCGCTTCTTTACGAAATAGTCGGCTCCTGGCGAGTCTGCCTCACCTGCCTCCACTATTGCTGCCCACAGCGGACATGCCACGCCCGACACCTGAATATCTGGAAAGAGCTTGCGTATCTCCATTGAGTACGACTGGCTCTTGATGGTGCCCTCAGTGGCAAGCACTCCTATATGGCGTGTGTGTGTGAGCTCGCCTATCACCTCTGCCGTAGGGCGTATTATGCCAAGCACACGGCGTGTAGGATCGAGTTTAGGCAGGTCGCGCTGTTGAATGGTGCGCAGAGCCTTTGCCGAGGCTGTGTTGCAGCCAAGTATCACAAGGTGGCAACCCATAGAGAACAGCTTAAGCACCGCTTGACGTGTGAACTGATACACTACCTCGAACGAGCGGGAGCCGTAGGGAGCACGTGCGTTGTCGCCAAGATACATGTAATCGTATTGTGGAAGTAGTTGGCGAATGCCGTGTAGCACGGTCAGTCCGCCGTAGCCAGAGTCGAACACTCCTATAGGACCTGGAGATTGGGGGAATATCATAGGATGATTATTTACGTTAAGAGAGTTGTTCTTTAATTTACTTAATAGCGGCCTTTACAGCCTCTGTAGCGTCCTCGCCCATCTCAGGGTTTATATAAGGACAGGCGTCGTTGTCGGTGTTTATAACGAAGGCATAGCCACGTTCGCGTGCCACATTGGCCACAGCCTCGTTGAGCTTCTTCTTTACTGGAGCATAGGCGTCGGTCTCAGCCTGCTTGAGCAGTTGCAGTGCGTCGTTCTTGAAAGCGATGTTCTTCTCCATCATCTCCTGCAGTTCGCCCTGGCGCTTGCGGAGGATTGAAGGCACAAGGTCGCGTTGCACTTCAAGAAACTCCTCATACTTCTCGTTGAACTCCTTTTCTGAGCGTTTCATTTCGGCATCGTATTTCAGCTTCAAGTCGTCGATGCTGCGCTTTGCCAACTGATAGTCGGTCATTGATGTGAGCACGGTGTTGTAGCTAAGGTAGCCGAAACGTATCTGTGCGCTTGCTATAAGAGGCAGGGCAAGCAAAAAAATGAATAGGATAAATTTCTTCATAGTCGCGGTTTTTTATTTCAATGGATAATTGATAATTTTCGAAGGATGCCATTGGCAATGGATAATCGAAAACTGAAAATGGACAATTATGATTACTCTTTTTTATATCAGCAACGATATAAGGTTAAGTTAATCATAATTGCCCATCATCGTTTTTATTAATGGTCAATCAGGACAAATAGAGTCCACTATTATCTAACACTCGATTAGACGACCAATTGACATTAATTATTTCTTAGTAGCAGCTGGCTTGTTGAGCTGAGCCTTCACCTCGGCAGTAACGTCCTTGCTGAGAGTGTCGCTGATGTAGGGGATGCCAGATGTCACGTCCATGATGTAAACATAGCCGCCTGCCTTGCCTACAGCCTTGATAGCCTCTACGAGTTTGTTGGTGATAGGACCAATCTTGTCCTGCTGGAGCTTGCCGAGAGCCTGCTGGTTGTCCTGGGCTGTCTGCTGTATCTTCTGATACATCTGCTGGAGGCTTTCCTCAGTCTCCTTCTTCTTGGTCTCGTTCATTGTCGAAGCGTTCTTGTCGTAGTCCTGAGCCTTGCGCTGGAGTTCGTCCTGCATAGCCTTGAGGTCGTTGTCATACTGCTTGGCAGCAGCCTCTACCTCACCGCGGGCCTTGATGAACTCAGGCATCGACTGCATGATTTCCTGAGCGTTTACGTGTCCGAACTTCTGTGCGAATGTTGCCAATGGCATGCACAACATAAGCATTAAAATAAGCTTTTTCATTGTTTCTTTTTGTTGTTATTTTTATTATTAATATTTTCTTTAATTGGAGTATCCCAACTTCTGCAGCACTTCGTTGCTGATGTCTATCTTTGGCGAGCCGAAGATGATGCCTGCGTCGGATGCTCTGTCGAGCACGAGCGAGTAGCCTCGCAAGTCGGATATCTCCTTCACAGCGTTGTATATTTCCTCCTGTATGGGCGACATGAGACTCTCGCGCTTCTTGAACAACTCACCCTCAGGACCGAAATACTTGCGCTTTAGGTCGCTTGCGTCCTTTTCCTTCTTCATGATAGCCTCTTGGCGGGCCTTCTTCTGTTCGGCTGAGAGGAACACCATCTCGTTCTGATAGTTCTTGTACATGGTAGAGGCCTCGGTGTTGAGAGCCTCCACCTCAGCCTGCCATTTCTTCGAAACCTGGTTGAGCTGCTCGTTGGCACGCTCATAAGCAGGTATGTTCTTAAGTATGTACTCCATGTCGAGGAGTGCAAACTTCTGTGCGTTTGCCGTCAGTGCAGCGATTGCAAAGAGGCATATCAGCATTATCTTTCTCATAATAATACTCTTTCAATTTAAAATTGAATAATTCAACATCGGCAAAGCCGACAATTCAACATTCAACATTTAACATTCAACATTCAGCCATCGGCTATTAGAATTCCTGTCCTAAGATGAAGTGGAACTGTGAGCCACCTCTTGTTCCGAACACCTTGTCGAAGCCGTATGCCCAGTCGATACCCATCAAGCCTACCATAGGGAGGAAGATGCGCACACCGATACCAGCCGAACGCTTCATGTCAAATGGGTTGAACTTCTTGGCCTCTGTCCAGGCATTACCACCCTCAATGAATCCGAGTCCATAGATGGTTGTGTTGCCAAGGAGGAACGGATAGCGCAGCTCAAGAGACATGCGGTCGTAGGCATAGCCCTCGTAACCGTAAGGAGTGAGCGAGCCATTCTCGTAGCCTCTTAGGCCGATAGTCTCCTCGGCATAGCTTGTAGAGTAGCCCGTCATACCGTCACCACCCATGTAGTAGGTTTCAAACGGCGATTTCTTCCACTTGTTGAATGAGCCGAGAATACCGAACTCAAGGCGTGTCATCAATACCAAGCACTTCTGTCCACCAGTGAGAGCGGTGAAGGTTCTGCCCTTAAACTTCCACTTGTGGTATTCCACCCAGCGGTATTTCTCCTGCTGTTCGCGGTTGTAGTTGGCCGACTTGATGTTTGTTGCAAGATGCTCATAGTCCTTGCCGTCCCATGCCGACCAAGGCGGAGTAACCGTTACCGATGCCACAAACTCAGAGCCACGGCGTGGGAAGAGCTGGTTGTCGGTAGATGTGCGCGACAGCTGTATGCTGAGGTTAAGGTTGTTGGAGTTACCGTTTGTCATGAGGAAGTAGCTCCAGTTCTTCAGCATGTAGCGAGTGAACGACAGCGAGAGCGACAGCTGGAAGTAGTCGTCTGGCCAGCGCAACTGCTTGCCCCATCCCAATGAGAATCCGAACAGCTTGATATACTTGTCGGGGTCGTAGTACGACTCATAGTTGTTGTAGTAATTATTATAGTTACCATAACCATACATGTAGTTGTAGTAGTTGTTGAAGTAACCGTTGTTATAATAATTGCTTGACACGTCGGTCTGCTTAGAGAAGTAGGCTCCTACAGAGAACTGTATCGGTCGCTTGCCTCCAAACCAGTTGGTAGAGTAGGAGGTGTTGTACGACTGATAGTATGTACCGTTGGTCTGAGCTCCGATAGAAAGCACCTCACCGTCACCGATAGGCATAATGCCGCGGTGCTCCTTGTTCTTGTTGAAGAGGTTGCGCATAGAGAAGTTGTTAAGCTTCAATCCGATGCGTCCGATGACACCTGTCTGTCCCCAACCCAATGAGAACTCAACCTGGTCGTTCGACTTCTGCTCAAGATTGTAGTTGATGTCCACAGTACCGTTCTCAGGGTCTGGCTTCGGTTCCGGGTTCACCTTCTCAGGGTCGAAGTGTCCCATTGATGCAATCTCGCGTGCAGAACGCTGCAAAGCCTCCTTCGAGAAGAGGTCGCCTGGCTTTGTACGGAGTTCACGGCGGACAACGTTCTCATAGAGACGGTCGTTACCGTTGATGCGCACATGGTTGATGTGGGCCTGCGGACCCTCGAAGATGCGCATCTCAAGGTCGATGGAGTCGCCCACGATGTTCACTTCAGTAGGATTGAGCGAGTAGAACAGATAACCATTGTTCCAATAGTTGTTGCCCACAGCGTCCTCGTCTTCAGTAAGACGCTTGTTCATGAGCTTCTGGTTGTAGACGTCGCCCTTCTTCATGCCGAGCACGGCAGCGAGATAATCAGAGTTGTAGACAGTGTTGCCCACCCACGTGATGTTGCGTATGAAGTATTTCTTGCCCTCATCCACCTTGATGTTGATGCTCACGTGCTTTTCGTCGACATTCCACACCGAGTCGCTCAGAATCACGGCGTCGCGGTAGCCATACTCGTTATACTTCTCTATGAGTTTCTGCTTGTCGGCCTTCCAACGCTCGGGAGTGTACTTCTTTGCCTTGAGGAACGAGCCGAGTTTGCCCGCCTCATGTGTCTTGGCAAAAGCACCCTTCTTGAATAATCCACCCTTAATCTTGCTGTCCTTAAGTGCGTGGTTGCCCTCGATGGTTATGGTGCGCACCTTCATCTTCTGCTTCTTGTCGATGATGACGTCGAGAATCACTTGGTTCTTGTTGGCCACATCGTCGCGCTGCACAATCTGAATGTCGGCATTCTTGAAACCCTTGTCGTCGAAGTATTTCTTGGCAAGAATCTTGGCGCGGTCGACCATGTTAGGCGTAATTTGCGCGCCCTTCAGGAGTCCGAGCTTCTCTTCCATGTCGGTGCGTTCCGATTTCTTCAGACCAACGTAGTTGATGGTAGAGACGCGCGGTCGCATCTGCAAGTGAATGTGCAGGTAAGCCTTGTCGTGCACGAGCGAGTCGACAGATATGGACACCTCGGAGAAGAGTCCGTATTTCCAGTAGTGCTTCACAGCGTCGGTGATCTGGTCGCCCGGAAGTTCTATCTCCTGTCCTATGGTAAGTCCGGAGATGCCTGTGAGCATGTAGTCCTCGTAGCCTTCGGCACCCGACACCGTGAGTCCGCCAAGGGTTACGGTGCGTGGTGTTCCCGCATAGGATATGTCGGGGAATACGATTTTGTCCTGCGCCTTTGCGATGATGCTGCATGCAAGGATGCAGAGTGTGGTCAACACCTTTCTTATGTTCATTGGTCTTATTATTGTAATTATATTTCTTATTATATAATGTGGGGCTTAGGGATTGTAGGGGTTATGTTGACTGTGTGGTGTGTTTATTTCTTCTCCTCCTGTTCCACTTGTGCTCCTGTCTTGCCGAATCGGCGCTGGCGGTGTTGGTAGTCGGCTATGGCCTTATGCAGGTCGTCCTCCGAGAAGTCGGGCCAATAGGTGTCGCAGAAATACAACTCCGAGTAGGCTATCTGCCACAACAGGTAGTTGCTTATGCGCTGTTCGCCTCCGGTGCGTATCAGCAGTTCGGGGTCGGGCATGAAGTTAGTCACCATGTGCTTGGATATGGTGTCCTCGGTGATGTCCTCTGCCAGCAGAGTGCCAGCCTTCACCTCGTCGGCTATCTCGTGCATGGCCTTGGTTATCTCCCAGCGCGACGAGTAGCTCAGAGCCACCACCATAGTCATAGCCGAGTTGTTGGCTGTGTGGTCCATAGTGCCTTGCAGCTTCTCCTGCACCTCGATAGGCAGGCGCTTGATGTCGCCAATCACCTGGAATCGCACGTTGTTCTTCATGAATATCTCGTCCTCGAGCGATGAGAGCACAAGTCCCATGAGTGCAGCCACCTCGGTAGCGGGGCGGTTCCAGTTCTCTGTAGAGAAGGTGTAGAGTGTGAGGAACTTCACGCCCAAGCGTGTGCATTCCGACGTAATGCGTCTTACGGCGTCCACGCCAGCCTGATGTCCGTAACTGCGCGGCTTGCCGCGTTCAGCAGCCCAACGTCCGTTGCCGTCCATGATGATGGCAATGTGTTGGGGTATGTTGTTTCTATCGAGTTCGTAAACCATATATCTAATATTATTGTTTATTGTATTAATCGTCGTCGTTGTGGCATGTGCGGCATTTAGGCATGAGGCTATAGGTGAGCGTGAGTTGCAGCATCGAGTAGCAGTCGGTGTTCTTGAACATGCCTGTGCTTTGTATGCCGTAGGGGTCTTTCACTCCGTCGAGGTTGTCGTTCATCGAGAAGTGCATTGCCCACTCAATGCCGAGGTTCAGGCGTGTAGCCACTTTGTATTTTACTCCTACGCCGAGAGGCACATTAGCTGTAAACACATTGTTGCCGGAGCCTGATGCGTAAGTGGCTCCAAGTCCGGCAAATATGAATGGCGTGAGGCGTTGTGCTCCTCGGTAGTCGTGCCCGGTGCCGTAGGGCCAGAAGTTGTATTCATAGGTTGCGCTGACATCGACGAGCGAGTTGGCGAACTCGTATGGGGTGTCAACGTATTCAGGCATATATGTCTTCACGTTTTTCGACGAGCCTTTCAGTTTGCCGTAAGCTGCCGCAAAGCGCAGAGCCATGTATGGGTTGAATGTGCGGCGCAGCACTGCCGATGCCATAGGTTGCATGCCGTGCGTGATGTTGCCATTGAAATCGCCCTCATAAGCCACCAAGCCTACGCCTGCGCCAATCTCCATGCGGTATTCATAGTCCGACTGTGCGCTTGCGGGCAATGCCGTGGCGAGTAGGAGGGCTAAAAGAGGGTTGTTCATGCTGTTGTATGATTGCTTATAGCTGTTTGTTCTTATTCAGTGATGTCGGTCTGTTCCTTCTTCCATCCGAGTCGGTTGATGCGTCCGTTCCATGTCTTGCCGTTGTTGGCATTCACGAGCCAGAGCACATTGTCCTTGTCCACGGTCATGGAGTAGGCATGGTTGTCCTTGTCGACGTTGATGCCGAGGTCGAAGTCGTTGGGCACTACGAGCACAGTGTCGTTCTTCCAAGTGATGCCATTGTCGAGAGTCTTGTACATCTTAGGCGTTGCAGAGTCCTTGCCTCCAAACATGTATACTGCTCCATCATAGCACAGTGCGCTGAATGTGGTGAGCATCGGGGCCTTGTGCTTGTTATCTTCGGTCACGTCGTAGAAAGTCCAGGGCTGGTTCTCCGAGCCTTCGGCTCCCTCGTCTATCTTGCCCCATACGCTTATGTTGGTGTCGTTGGGGTAGGTGGTCTTGTTGCGTGTGCCGAGAAGTAGTACGCGGTCGACAAGCTTGTTGGTTGTGAGTGGATAAGCCACGTAAGCTGTCTCGTCGGTAGGCAGCAGCGCGAGGTCCTCGTCAATGGTAGCCACGGTCCAGGTGTTGCCGTTGTCGGCAGAGGCCATTAGTCGTCCGTCGTTGGCGTAGCCGTAGATGCGGAATCGGCTTGCAGCCACAAGTCGTGCGATGCCAGTGTTTGTGCCAGTCTCTGTCCATGTGTTGCCATCGGTTGTAGATATGATGTTGCCACCGTCGCTCATGTAGGCACGTCCGTCCTTTGCCACAACACCCTTGTAGGCATCAGCGGCAAGCACGTGGTTGAAGTTAGGTGTACACTGTGTCCATCCTGCTGTTGTGAATCGGTAGGCAATAGTGTTTGTGCCATTAGTGCCGAAGAGCAGCAGTCCGCCGTCGGTAGCAACAGTCTTCACTGCTGTGAGCGAGCGCAGAGCGTCGCAGTAGGGTTTGGCGTGCCATGCGAATGAGTCGGGGAATTCCTGGTGTACGTTCACCTTTACCTTATACTTGCGCACGGCAAGTCCTGAGTTGCTGTAAACCTGCAACTCGCGTTCTTTAGAGAAGTCAAGGGAGTCGACTGTTGTGACAAACGACAAAGTGTCGCTCGTCAAGCTCTTGATAACCACTGTGCCTGAGTTGTAGCTCGACACTGAGCAAAGCAGTTTCTCGGCGTCGGTGCCGCATGGCAGAGAGTCGGGATTGTAGATCACGCCACTGAGTTGGTCGATATAGAACTTGTATGAGCTCAGTGTTAGGTCTTTGGTTATGATGCTGTCGCCGCCTGTCGACGACTTCACATGCACGTATTGCTTGCCTGATGAAATTGAGAAACTGGTTATTGCGCTGTCGTCTGTATACGTATAGTTATCATCGGTGCTGAGACAAGATGCCAGCACAAATACTGTCAGAAACAGCAGGGCAAAAGCTGCGAACTTACTTTTCATTATAATCTATTTATACTCAAACTTATTGTTTTTAGCTGCAAATTTAATCAGAAATCTGCAAATAAGGACTCTTTTCCACCTTTAATTATGCAAATTATCGATAAAAGCATGATTTTTAAGGTTGTTTAAGGGCAAAGGAGGTTGGTGGGTAAGGATTTTGAATGTGGAATGTGGAATGTTGAATGTGGAATGTTGAATGTGGAATGTTGAATGTGGAATGTTGAATGGTCGCCTTTGGCGATGTTGAATTATTCAATGTTGAATTATTTCACTCCACATTCCACATTCTTCATCGGCTTGCCGACCATTCCACATTCCACATTCAACATCCCACACTCAACATTCCACACTCCACACTCCACATTGCGCAACGCGCAACCATTCCACATTCCACATTCCACATTCAACATTCATCATCGGCTTCGAATCTGTAGAAGCAGATATTGTCTCTCAGCTCTGCCGCTCCGCGTGGCATAGTGCGCAAAAGAGTAAAGCTGTATTGTGGATATCGCTTGGCAAGGCTCTCGAAGTCGCCTTCGGGCACAACGAGCACTCCCGTTGTAGGTGTCTTCTTTTCCACTACGGTCTTTCCCTCTACCACGCTGCGCACTGGGGTTTCAAACTGTGCCAGCTCATCGCCTAAGTAATAGTCGGCTCCGAAGAAGTGCATCATAGGGTCGTTGACATATTGGTAGAGCTTCTCGCCACGGAATGTCGTTGCCATGTATTCCGCCATAGGTCTGAGCGACTTAGTGTTGAGCACAAGTGGCTGATACAGACCGTCGAGCGCAACAAATATCACTACTACAGGCACGAATAGATTATAGTACATTGTGCCTCGCCACTCACGCGAGCGCTTCACCATAAGGTCGCGCACAGCCATCACGCCGCACATTACTGGTAGAGCCGCCAAAAGTAACATCCACATGTTGAGAGGTGTGTCGCTCAACGCGTGAAGCATAGCAATGTTTTGTGCTGCATGTTTGCCGTGGAACATGGTGTCGGGCACCATATCCATGCGCACTGCAACAAAGGCTACGGTAAGCACCAGCCCGAGCACCACCATTATGATGGTGTAGGCACGCAATGCTCCGCGTCGTTTTGTCTGCCACAGCCACTCTATGTATTCGGCAATCAGTATTGCCATGAACGGATAGCACGGCAGCAGATAGACGCTGCGCTTGCTCGAAGGCAGCGAGTAGAAGAAGAGCACAAGCAGGAAGGCGAGCCATGTGAAGAGCTTCACGGGTGGTATCATCATTATGCGCAGACGTTGTCGCATGAGCCATGCCATGAGTTTTTGCATGCTGCTCTTGGCTTCATCCTTGATTTCTTCATTGCCTGTTGCAGATTCGACTGTTGTCTTGCAGATGAGTCCCTTCCAGGGTTTTGTGAAGAGTGACGCCACGAACAGCAGTGCCCAAGGTGCCCATCCTGTGAAGAGTGTGAAGAAGTTGTAGGTGAAGGGATGCGTGTGCGACTCATAGTTCATTGTGCCTGTCATGCGGCCTATGTTCTCCTCGTATACAAGGTCGAGGAAATGGTCGCCACCCTGAAGCCATGCTGCCACATACCATACGGCTGGCAACACACATGAGAGTAGAGCGAAGGCGGAGTAGGAGAGGAAGGTGCGCCAGAACTTTTCGCCTCGAAGGAGTGAGAACACACCCATGACGAAGCAAGGCACAATGAAGCCAACCGGACCCTTTGTGAGCACAGCACAGCTCATGCACAGCACTGCCCATACGGGCACACCACGGCTTCCGCGCTCCCACCAGCGGTAGAACAGAAGCATGGCTCCCACAGTAAATACAGTGAGCACCATGTCTACACGGCAGTTTACTCCGGCTCTGTGCACCTCAAACGACGTGAGTAGAAGCAATGCTCCCGACAATGCCACGGTGGTGGACATGCGACGGCGGTAGAACACAAAGCAGCTCACTGTCAGGGCAATGAGAGCAAGTGCCGACGGCAGTCGCGATGTGTATTCGTTGATGCCTCCGCAAAGGAGCGACAGCAAGGCAATGCAGTAGTGGAAGAACGGTGGCTTGTAGGGGATGTCCATACCATTGTTTACAGGTAGAATCCAGTTGCCCTCCTTAAGCATGGAGAGTGCCACGACAGCCTCTCGCGGCTCGCCCTTTGTGTTGAAGTCGGCGAGTCCGAGGAATGGCAGCAACATCAGTGTTGCCGCAATTATGACCGCAAGTAGCGGTAGATTGTTCTTGAAGTGTTTCATGTCCGCAAAGTTAGCACATTAATTCGGTTAAAATTTGAAGAATGGTTAAAATGTCGCAGCTTTTGTTCTTATAATGCAGGATTTTTGTTATTTTTGTCGGGATTGGGTCATACAGCGTGTGGCTTTCACATTATTATAATAAGATAATCAAACAATTATATCAAATATTAAAAAGTATTGAAGATTTAGGATTATGACAAAAGTGAGAGTTCTTCTGGCAGCAGCATTCTTCTGCATGTCGGCTACAAGTATTCAGGCACAGAGCATCAAGGACATTCTTTCGGGGGTTATCAGCAATGTTGTGGGCGACAAGGCCACAACCGAAAGCTCATTCAAGGGTACATGGAAGTATAACGCTCCTGCCTGCGAGTTTGAGAGCGACAATCTTCTTGCCAAGGCTGGCGGCACTGCTGCGGCTGAAAAGATTGAGAAGCGAGTGGCTCCTTTGCTCAAGTCGGTTGGCGTGAATGGTATTGTCTACACTTTCGACGGTAAGGGCAACTATACATCAAAGATTAAGAAGCGCGTGACAGAGGGTACCTACAAGTTTGATTCTAAGGCCAAGACCATCACCTTCACTCCCACCATCGGCATGGCTTACACAGCCCACGTTGCAGTGCAGGGTTCTACCATGACCCTTACGTTCGAGGCTGACAAGCTCATGACTACTCTTAAGACAATATCCAATGCCACCTCGAAGCTTAGCACCACTGCCGCTTTAATCAACACCTTGATGAATAGCTACAGTGGCATGCGTGTGGGATTTGAACTTAAGAAGTAATCAATTAAAAAGAATAAGAGATGGATACTCTTCGCCGTCGCTACGTGCGCTACCTCAAGCTTGAGCGCAACTACAGTCCAAACACCATTGAGGCTTATGTCCACGACCTTGACTATTTGATTAATTTCATCAAGGGCGAAGGACTCGCTATAGCCGACGTGCGCTTGAGCCATCTCGAAACCTTTGCCGCCACCATTCATGAGTTTGGTGTGTCTGCCACAAGTCAGGCACGCATATTATGTGGTGTGCGTTCTTTTTTCCGCTTTCTTGTGCTCGACGGAGTGCTTGCCGACGATCCTGCCGAACTCCTTGAGTCACCAGCAGTAGGCGAGCATCTGCCCGAGGTTCTTACTACTGAGGAAGTGGACCGTATGGAGGCATCCATCGACCTTTCCAAGTGGGAAGGTCAGCGCAACCGTGCCATCATAGAGGTGTTGTTCTCTTGCGGATTGCGTGTGTCGGAGTTGGTAAACCTACGTTTCAGCGATGTGTCGCTCAACGATAAGTTTCTGCGCATAGTGGGCAAGGGTAGCAAGGAACGTCTTGTGCCTATATCCGATGCCGCCTTGCGCGAGATACAGTTATGGCTCTTCGACCGTAACCTTATGAAGGTGAAGCCAGGCGAGCAGGAATATGTTTTCCTCAACCGACGTGGTGCCCACCTCACGCGCACCATGATTCTCATCATGATAAAGCGCACTGCCGAGGAGGCAGGCATAACAAAGACAGTGTCGCCACACACCTTGCGACACTCCTTTGCCACTGCCTTGCTCAAGGGCGGTGCCAATCTGCGTGCCATTCAAGAGATGTTGGGACACGAGAATATCAAGACTACACAGATATACACACACATAGACATAACCACTCTGCGCGACGAGATATTGAGCCATCATCCGCGAAACATGAAGGATGTGGACTAAGGGAAGCACATTTCTCATTGCAAAATGCCCTTTTCTTGTACGTCTACTTACGTATTGATACCTTGTTTTTGCCATTTAAGATATTTTTAACCTTAAATTCCTAAAAGATTGCTCCGTTTGCCTGCACAAGTTGCCATAGTGTCAGATAATCTCGACTGTGTACGTACGTCAAATTGTAAATATCAACAACTTGCTACTTATAAACATTAACAAAATATGCAGAAAATTAATTGATTTGGAATAAAAACGTAATAAAACATTACTTTTAGCGTTAAAAAATTTGGACGGAAAACAAATAATACGTAATTTTGCAAATGATGATTAATATTTAAAAAAATTACGGCATATATAGTGTCATAAACAACACCGTGCATAGAATACATGAAAGTGTCGCACGGAGTGATGCAAAAGAATGGTAATGCAAAAGAATAATGCATAGATTTATTTATAAAAAGAAAGTATAGCAGCGCAACCCAATCGCTATCGCTTAATGTGTGGCGGTTGTTTTGTATTTGAGATAACAGCTACGTTGCCCGTCGCCCGTGCGGCAGGCATACTTTTTTAATATCACGACATAACATTATTTATAATATTAAAGAGAGAGATTTTTATGGAAAAAAGACTCATGACACTTGCTGCTGGCGTGCTCCTCTCAACGGGAGTGGCGTTAGCGCAATCTCGCATTTCCGGAAAAGTAGTCTCGTCTGAAGACGGTGAGCCTGTTATCGGCGCATCTGTTAAGGTCGTAGGCTCTAAGACAGCCGGAGCCGTTACCGACATTGACGGTAACTTCTCTATCAGTGCACCTGCTGGCACAACGCTCGAAATCACCTACATCGGTATGGAGAAAAAGACCGTGAAGGCTGGCAACAATATGACTATCACACTTAGCCAGGACAACCAGTCGCTCAGCGAGGTTATCATCACCGGCTATGGTTCTGCCAAGAAACTTGGCTCTGTAGTTGGTGCTGTGTCTACCGTGGGCGAGAAGAAGCTTGAGACTATCGTAACTCCTAACTTTACCGATGCTCTCGCTGGCCAGGTGTCTGGTCTTTCGGTTCTTTCATCTGCTGGTGACCCTTCACAGTCGGCTTCTATCCGTCTGCGTGGTGTCAACTCTATCATGTCATCCAACCAGCCGCTCTTCATCCTCGACGGTTCACCTATCTCGGCTTCATTCTTCTCTACCCTCAACCCATCCGACATTGCCAACATCACTGTGCTTAAGGATGCTGCCTCTACAGCTATCTACGGTTCACGTGCTGCCAACGGTGTTATCGTGATCACATCACGTCAGGGTAAGTACAGCGAGCAGGTGCAGCTCACTGTTAAGGCTCAGTATGGTATCTCAAGTCCTACAAGCGACGGTGTGACAATGATGAACTCTGAGCAGTACATCAAGTTCCGCGACATGATGGGACAGCCTGTGAGCGATCAGATCCGCAATCTTGTAGACAAGTATCACATCAACACCAATTGGCGCGATGAGATGCTTGACAGCTCGGCTCCTACTGCCGACGTTAATGCTACTATGCAGGGTGGTGGCCAGACTGTGAACTACTACCTCTCGTTCAACCACCATTCACAGGACGGTCTTATCCAGAGCTCTAGTATGCACCGTAACACTCTTGCTGCACGCATCAACGCTCGTTTGAACCGTTTCTTCAAGGTTGGATTCAACTCTAACTTTGGTGTGCAGAAGTACAGTGTCAATGCTGAGTGGAACAACAGTAGCGAAATCTACGCTGCCAACCCGCTCGTGTTCGCACGTATGGCTATGCCTTTCGATACTCCTTACTATTACACTATCGATGATAACGGTAATATGATTAAGGGTGCTCGTGCTGATAAGCTCTACTACACCAATATGGAGACACCTTGGTTTATTGACAGCAAGCGTGACATCGACCGCAACCGCGTGACATTGAATCTCGGCTTGAACGAGCAGTTCACTCCTATGGAGGGACTCACATTCACAGCTGTACAGACAATGTCTGGTTCTGACTATAGAGCTTCTTCTTCAAGTCTGCCTTATGAGACTATCACTACTCCGATGGGTCAGACTATCGCTGGTAACACTGGTTCTCGCTCTAACTCATTCTCACGTTACTACCAGTACACTCTTACACATACTGGCGAGTGGCGCAAGAACTTCGGCAAGCACTACGTAAGCCTTCTCGTTGGTGAGGAGACTCGTATCGAGCGTTCTAATGGCTTTGGCTCACTCTCTACAGGTCATACCGACCCACGCCTTATGAGCATCAGCGCTGGTAAGACTATTGACATCAGCAAGCAGTCGGACAGCAGATCAGAGGAAATCAACAACTCACTCTTCGGCAATGTTGAGTACAACTATATGGAGAAGTACTACGTCTACGGTTCACTCCGTCGCGACGGTAGCTCTAAGTTTGCTCCCGATCACCGTTGGGGTACATTCTGGTCGGCAGGTGCCAAGTGGAATGCCAAGTCAGAGGAATTCCTCAAGGATGTAAGCTGGCTCGACAATCTTTCTGTCAGTGTCAACTACGGTACTACCGGTAACGACTCTGGTGCAGGTTCTTACGACTACCTCGGTCTCTTCGGCAACGGCACACAGTATAACGGCGAGAACTCTATCGGTATCGCTCAGGCCAGCAACAATGAGTTGACATGGGAGCAGGTGGCTAAGTGGAACGTTGGTGTGACTGTAGGTCTCTTCAAGCGTTTGACTCTTGATGCCAACTTCTACCGCAACAAGACCACTGACATGATTATGAGTATTCCTTACTCTATGACCACTGGTTTCGGTTCAGGTGTAGGCAATATCGGTGCAATGACCAATACTGGTTTCGAGTTGACAGCAAATGTTGACATTCTTAAGAATCGTGACTTCAACTGGACATTCACTGCCAACGTTGGCTACAACAAGAACGAGATTAAGGAACTCTTCATGGGTCGTGACGAGTATGTGCTTGCAAATTATGGTCTCAAACTTAAGGTTGGTCATCCTTACGGTGAACTCTTCTGTGTTCGCAATGCAGGTGTTGACCCACAGACTGGTCGTCCTCTCTACTACGACAAGGATGGCAACGTAACTAAGGAGTTCAACGAGGACCGCGACGCTGTATTCCTTGGCAAGAACCGCTATGCTCCTTGGGTAGGTGGTTTCGGTACCAACTTCAACTGGAAGGGCTTCAGCCTTATCGCCGACTTCGCATGGCAGGCAGGTAAGTATATGTTTGTAAACGATAACATGTTTGTTGCAAACCCAGCAAATGCTACCCAGTTCAACCAGCGTGTTGAGATGCTCAACATGTGGACAGAGCCGGGACAGATTACCAATATCCCGTCGTACAAGTATCCAATACAGTTCGACGACAATATGGTGCAGAACGCTTCGTTCCTGCGTATGAAGACTCTCACATTGCAGTATCAGTTCCCGAAGAAGTGGATGTCGGCTACTCGCTACATCAAGGGCTTGAAGGTGTTCGGTATCGCCCGCAACCTCTTCACCATCACATCATTCGAGGGTTACGACCCAGAGCCTGATATAAACCTTGTGAAGTTTAACTATCCAAACACTCGCCAGTTTGTGTTGGGTGCAGAGATTACTTTCTAACAATATAAATATAATAAGGTAAAGATATATGAAAAAGATATATTTATCGTTGATGTTGCTCGGTGCAGTGGCTTTCACTTCCTGCGACATGAACACAACACCATGGGGTGTGCTTGACGAGGGCACTGCTATCCAGACTCCGAAAGACCTCCGCAAATTCCGCAACCAGCTTTACGCCAATCTGCGTGGCGTGACATCTGGTTCTTGGATTTACTCTACAGATATCCAGATGGACGAGTTTATCGGACTCACTTCAAACGGTAACCAGCTTGGTGAGTTCTCAAAAGGTACATTTACCGTTTCTGATGGCTCTATCGAGAGTTTCTGGGGTTCGGGCTATGCCTTTATTGCCAACTGCAACGCTCTTTTGGCGCAGGCCGACAAGCAGCTTGCTAAGGAAGGCTTGACCGATGCAGAGAAGCTTCAGTTTGAACGCTACAAGGGCGAGGCTGAGTTTATGCGTGCCTATATGTACTTCTGGCTTGCCGACCACTTCTGCCAGTCATACACACAGACCGACCCGAACAAGGCTGCTTCTGGTATGCCGCTCGTAACAGTATATAATCCTACTGGTGACGTGAAGCTCTATCCAGGCCGTTCTACTCTCGCCGAGACATTCACCCTTATTGAGGACGATCTCAACAAGTCGCTTGAACTGATCAAGGCTTACGAGGCTTCGGGCTTGCAGGAAGAGACAGAGAGCAAGGTTGCTGCTTATACCTATGTCACATCAGGTGCTGTTGAGGCTCTTCAGGCTCGCGTTGCTCTTGTCAAGGGCGACTGGAAGACAGCAAGCGACAAGGCTGTCAGCGTAATCAAATCAGGCAAGTATTCTCTTGCTACACCAGACAACTACGAAGCTATGTGGAGCGAAGACGTAAGCACAGAGACAATTTTGCAGCCTATCCAGACTCCTACTGAGCTTGGTGGCACATACGACGGTTTGTATCAGGACAAAGCAGGATTGAGCGCTTACTATATTCCTACCTATGGAGCTCTGTCAATCTATGGTGATGGTGATATCCGTTTCGATGCGTTCTTCAAAGAATACAACAACCTTACTGTGGCAGGTTCTGTATATCCAGCATTGGCATTCAACAAGTATCCGGGCAACACCGCTTTGCGTACAACTTCTGACAACAACTTTGCTAACATGATCAAGGTGTTCCGTCTCTCTGAGATGTACCTTATCGCTGCAGAGGCTTACGCTCGTCAGGGTGACAATGTGAACGGTAGTAAGTACATCAACGAGTTCCGCGAGAAACGTATCATTGGCTATGAGGCACAGACCTATCCTGTAGATAATCTTCTTTCTACAACTCTTGAGGAGCGTCAGAAGGAGTTCATGGGCGAGGGTATGCGCTGGAGCGACATCCGTCGTATCGGTAAGGGATTCACACGTAATTCCGACTTCACTAAGGATACCGGCTATGATGCATTGAATGGCGTTATGGTTACTTTGGGCCGCAACCTCAAGTACTCGGCAACCGACCATCGCTTGACATGGCCTATTCCAAAGGCAGAGCTTGACGCCAATCCGCAGCTCGCTGGCCAGCAGAACCCTGAATATTAATAATTGTTGTATAAACATTAAAGAACTATCTTTCGTATGAAATATATTAAATTATTTATGCTGTTGGCTGTTGTCGCCTTTATGGGGTCTTGCTCTGACGACGACGAGTCATGGAACAGCAAAAGCGGCGTTACCGTGAGCATGGAGAACGAGTCTATGCGCTTCAAGGAGAGTGTCGGTATCGTTAAAGTACCTATTAAGGTTGAGGGCGAGGCTAACGGTCCTGTGTCAGTAACAGTTGAGGTGAAAGAGACTGGCTCTAATCCTGCAAAGGAGAATGTACACTATTACATCACCACCAAGACTATCAAGATTTCTGATAATACCGGAAACGTTGAGTTGGAGTGTGTAGACGATGATAAAATCAACGACGACCGCACTTTCGAGATTTCTATTGTTAGTGCCAAGGGTGCTACTGTAGGCAGCAATGCCACTACAGCAGTTACATTGCGCGACAACGACACTGAGTTCTACGAGAAGCTTCAGGGCTCTTGGGTAATGAATTGTACCTTTAACGATGCTCCTACTAAGTGGGATGTCAAGATTGTTGGTGCTACCGACGAAAATGACAAGGACTACAACAAGGTTCTGTATATTACAGGTATGCTTGGCTACCAGTGGACTACCGCTAAATTGTCTTATGACTTTGACAAGGCAACCGGTAAGGGTTCTGTAGCTTTCGACTACCTTGGACAGTACAACTTCGCTGAAGGTGTCAACTTCACTGGCTTGGGAGTTTGCAATGTACAGCTCTTTAATTTGGATGGCAAAAATCTCACCGATACACCTATCTATGGTTCATGGTCGGCTGACTTCAAGACTATTACTTTCGGTGAGGGTACACTCTTTGGAGCTGTAATCGACAGCAACGGTGAAGTTAAGGGTGGTTGGTTTGATGTTAAGAACATCACATTGACCAAGAAGTAATAATGCAAATAAATCCAAAAATACCAGAATATTTCTGGATATAACAGATAAAGGAGAGTTTGACATCCCCGTTAATGAGGATGTCACTCTCCTTTTTGTGCGTTTAACTAACAATCAATCATTAAAAATAAGGTTACTAAGTACTTATGAAAACAAAAATCTTTACTCTTGCGCTTGCTCTTGCGGCAGCTACAACTGCTAACGCAATCCCTGCACAGCGTGGTATTTGGCGCACCATGAAGCTCGCCAATGGTACGGAGATAAAAGTAGAACTCCGTGGTGATGAGTTTATGCACTACTGGCAGGATGCCGAGGGCAACCGCTACACAGTTAATGCCGACAATCATTTGCAGGTGGCTGACATGAATCAGTTGCTCAAGCGCAGCGTGGAAATGCGCACTGCCGCTGCCAATGTGTCTGATGGTGCTATGCGTGTGAAGAAGGCTCCCGGCTCCAAGAAGTCAGCCTATAAGGGCGACAAGCGTTGCCTCATATTGCTTGTAGAGTTTTCCGACAAGAAGTTCTCTATGTCCGACCCGCTTGCTTTCTACAAGCGTGTAGCCAACGAGAAGGGATTCAGCGAGGGCAAGTTCAAGGGCAGTGTGTCCGACTATTTCAGCGCTCAGAGCAACGGACAGTTCAACATCGACTTCGATGTTGTAGGTCCTTATCAGCTTGCCAATGTGGCTTCTTACGGTGAGAACGTAACTGATGAAAATGGCAACCGCCTCTACGACAAGAATGCTGCTGGTATTATCACTGGAGCTTGTCAGGCTGCTGCACGTGCTGGCGTTGACTTCTCGCCTTATGACTGGGACAACGATGGAACAGTGGAAATGGTGTATGTGATTTATGCTGGCGAGGGCGAGGCTACCGGTGGCGGTGAGGAGACTATCTGGCCGCACAAGTCGCAGCTTTATCCTTCAAAGACTTACGGTGGCAAGCGTGTCAGTGTGTATGCCTGCTCAAACGAGCTTAGTTCAAAGACTGCCGTTGCAGGTATAGGCACTATCTGTCATGAGTTCTCTCACTGCCTTGGCTACCCTGATGCCTACGACGTAGACTATAATGGTTTCTATGGCATGGGCTCTTGGGACCTCATGTGCCAGGGCAGCTACAATGGCAACCAGTTTGTGCCTGCGGGTTATACTGCCTACGAGAAGTGGGTGGCTGGATGGATTGAGCCAGTGGTGCTTCACGACAATGCAAGCTTCTCCGACATTAAGCCCGTGGCCGACGGTGGCGATGCCTACATGTTCTACAACCCAGGCAACAAGAACGAGTACTACATCCTGGAGAATCGCCAGAGAGCAGGATGGGATGCTCAGCTTCCTGCTTCGGGCATCTTGGTGAACCATATCACTTACGACCAGTCAATATGGGACCAGAATATTCCTAACACCAATCGTCCTCCTCAGAACACATTCGAGCGTATGACCATCATTCCTGCTGACGGAATGAGGTCGACAAGCAATGAGGCTGGTGACCCGTGGGGCAACTCTATTGCCAAGGCTACACTGTCTAACTCTACAACTCCTGCCACAAGCACTAACACTGCTAATGTTGACGGCTCGAAGTATATGAACATCGCGTTCACAAACATGAAGATGACTGATGGTTTGGCTTCGTTCACCTTTACCAACTACAACCTCGGTTCGTCGCAGGAGGGATATGTAATTCATGAGACATTCGACAAGTGTCAGGGTACTGGCGGCAACGATGGTCGCTTCGCTCCTAAGTCGCTGGAGAAGAACTTTGCCATGGGCAACTTCTTGGCTGATGTTGACGGATGGGACGGTACGTTTATGAAGGGTGCCAACCAGTGCGCTCGTATCGGTATGACTTCTGATACACAGGCTAAGCTGACTACTCCTACTCTCAAGCTCAACGGTGAGGCTAAGTTCACATTCAAGGCTGCTCCTTACAGTACCGACGGTGAAAAGCTTGTGCTTTCGGCTTCGGACGGCGTAACACTCGGTGAGACTGAGTTTACAATGAAGAAGGGCGAATGGACCGAATACTCTACTACTGTAAAGGGCAACGGTGAGTTCACCATCACTTTCCAGGGTGAGAAGCGTTGGTTCCTCGACGAAGTGATTATTCAGGAGAATGGCGCATCAGGCATTGAGGGTATCCATACTTCTACAAACGCCAAGCGCGACTCTCGCGTGTTCTCTATCGACGGTCGCTTCTTGGGCAACGACATCAACGCTATGGGCAAGGGCCTCTACATCGTTGGTGGCAAGAAGGTGATTAAGTAATAGCGTATGTATATATAATATAATAAGGTGTGTCAAGAATTCTTGGCACACCTTATTTATATTATATAGATAGTGGGTTTTTAGAACATCTGGCTAACGCGCTTCACACCAGCTACGAGTGTGTCGATTTCTTCCTTGGTGTTGTAAAGGGCAAACGAGGCACGTACCACACCCTGAACTCCAAGACGGTCCATAACAGGTTGGGCGCAATGGTGACCCGTGCGAACGGCAATGCCAAGACGGTCGAGCAGAGTGCCCATGTCGAGATGATGGATATTGCCAACGAGGAACGATACAACGGCATCCTTGCCCTCGGTGGTTCCATAAAGATGCATGTCGGGAATCTCTGCCAACTGAGTCATGCAATAGTCGGTGAGCTCATGCTCATGACGGGCAATATTGTCCATGCCAAGAGCCGACACATAGTCGATGGCTGTAGCGAGTCCGTGGGTGGCAACATAGTCGGGAGTGCCTGCCTCAAACTTGAATGGCAACTTCTCGAATGTGGTCTTCTCGAAGCTAACACTCTCTATCATCTCGCCACCACCCTGATAAGGTGGCATACGGTCGAGCCATTCCTCCTTGCCATATAGCACTCCAATGCCGGTAGGACCATATATCTTATGGCCAGAGAAAGCGAAGAAGTCGCAATCCATTGCCTGAACATCCACAGCGAAGTGAGGAGTAGACTGTGCTCCATCCACCAATACCGGCACTCCATGCTCATGGGCAATGCGTATGATGTCGTTGACGGGGTTCACTGTGCCGAGCGTGTTGCTCACATGGGCAATGCTCACAATCTTGGTCTTGTCGGAGAACAGACGCTCGTAGGCCTCCATGTCGAGCTTGCCAGAGTCGTCCATAGGGATTACCTTAAGGGCAATGCCACGCTTAGCCGCCTGTAGCTGCCAAGGCACAATGTTGGAATGATGCTCCATTACCGACACGATAACCTCGTCGCCCTCGGTCATGAAGCCTTCGCAGAAGGAAGACACCACAAGGTTGATGCTCTCTGTTGTGCCTCGAGTGAAGATTATCTCCTCTACCTTAGGAGCATTGATGAAACGACGCACTGTCTCGCGTGCCGCCTCATGAAGGTCGGTAGCACGCTGTGACAGATAATGTACGCCTCGATGCACATTGGCATTGGCGTTGAGATATTCCTCGCGCATGGCGTCGAGCACGCACAACGGCTTCTGTGTAGTAGCCGCATTGTCGAGATATACGAGTGGACGGTCGTAGACAGTGCGCGAAAGGATGGGGAAGTCGCTGCGGACTTTATTTATATCATACATGTTTTAAGGGAAAAGTTAAAAGGGAAAAGTGAAAAATTAAGACGGGAAAGTGAAGAGGGAAGAACGAAGAGTGAAGAATCCTATAGTTAAGGGAAAAGAGAAATGTGAAAAGTGAAAAATCAAATAGTAGACTCTGCTAAACATTTGGATTTTTCACTTTTCTCTTTTCACTTTTCTCTTTTACTTGCACATGCGACATCCCTCGCATTTGCTCAGCTCACCACGGAAACGTTTCTCCACAAGATAGTGCAGACGGTCGCGCAGAGGCTCAAGCTGTATCTTGTCGATTACCTCGTTGATGAAGGCAAACTCAAGCAGTAGCTTGGCTTCCTTCTCGCTGATGCCACGCTGACGCATATAGAAGAGGGCTGCATCATTGAGCTGACCAACAGTGGAACCGTGAGAGCACTTTACGTCGTCGGCATATATCTCAAGCATAGGCTGAGTGTACATACGTGCCTGCTTGGTGGCGCAAAGGTTCTGGTTTACTTCCTCGCTTATTGTCTTCTGTGCACCGTGACGCACAAGCACTCTGCCAGCAAAGGCACCGGTAGACTTATCGTCAAGCACATATTTATATAGCTCATGACTTGTGCAGTGGCTCACCTGATGGTCGATGAGTGTATTGTTGTCTACATGCTGAGTCTTGTCGGCTATCACGCAGCCATTACACCAACACTCTGCTCCCTCACCCTTGAGTTGCACGTCAAGACGGTTGCGTGTGACTCCGTTGTGAAGGGTAATGACGTTGTGGTTGAAGCGTGAGTCGCGCTGCTGCTCAACATACACGTTAGACACGCGAGTGTTCTTGTAGTGGGTCTCCTCCATGCAATAGAGGTCGAGCGAGGCGTTGGCTCCCACGTAAGCCTCGATAACTTGGGTTGTGAGGAACTGCAAGTCGTCGGCTGCATGGTCGCAGAATAGGAACTTAGCACTTGCTCCTTCCTCCATGACAATAAGCACACGGCGGTTCACCATAAGGGCTACATTTGAGCGCAGAATGTTTATCACCTGCACTGTCTTGTCGACAATGACATTCTTCTTGACGTATACAAGCAGTCCGTCCTGTGCCAACATGGTGTTGAGAGCCGTGATGGCATCCTCATTGGTCTTGGCAAGTTGGGCATAGTGCTTAGCCACAAACTCTGGGTTCTCCTTTGCATATTCGGCAAGAGAGGTGACAACAACACCCTCAGGCAAGTTCTCCTTGGGTTGCAAGGCGGAACGGAACTGGTCGTTCACAATAAAGTAGAGCGATGTGCTCAGATTGGGCACGTCGCATTTGAACGCCTTGTAAGGGTCAACCGGCACCTCAATACGGTTGATGTTCAAACCATAGTTAGGCTCAAAGAGACTGTCGATGGTTGTGTATTTGTATCTCTCCACCTTGCGCGAGGGGAATCCCATTCGCTCGAAGTCGGCAAAGGCAGCATCGCGCACAGCATTGAGTGCGTCTGCGCTATGGTCGCATATCTGCTGACGACATTCGCGGTAGAGATCGATATATTGTTTTTCGCTATTCATTATTATGAGTTTTGAGTTTTGAATTTTGAGTTTTGAATTGTTGCGACATGCTGTCGCAATTTTGAGTTTTGAGTTTTGAATTTTGAATTATTGCGACGTTGTCGCAATTTTGAGTTTTGAATTTTGATTTTTGAATTGTTGCGACGTTGTCGCAATTTTGAATTATGAATTATGATTTATTGAATTTATCAATAATTCAAAACTCAAAATTGAATAATTCAAAATCGGCTTTGCCGATAATTTAAAATTCAAAACTCAAAACTCAAAATTCTTCAACTTCTGCTTTAATCCAATCGTAACCTCTCTGCTCAATCTCTTTTGCAAGCTCAGGTCCAGCGGTCTTCACGATGCGTCCCTTGTAG
>ERZ1026772.190-NODE-190-length-47956-cov-76.739755_pt1 | contig 47956 bp, 42 predicted proteins | sample MGYA00380124_ERZ1026772 | MGnify/ENA primary metagenome ERZ1026772 (study PRJEB33269, sample SAMEA4719760) | human gut metagenome | biome: human-associated habitat; feature: organic feature; material: feces | place: Cameroon | collected 2013-10 ...
GGAAAACCCCAAGGAAGCTCTAAGCTACCAAAGGCAGCTTACTCGCTTATTTTATTTCTATCTGAAGTATAGTGATAACCTTTACCCTGCGGTGGAGTAAGGGTTCCAACTATTAATAATTTTGGATGATTAATTAAATTCCTATTGATATGATATTTGTTCATGCTTTCTGCATAAATATTGTTTTCTTCATTTTTCAAAATTTCGCACTCATCTACAATTCTATTTATTAAGCTCATATTCAACTCCTTCTCTTAAAACAAAATAGCGATACAGTATAAAACCCATATCGCTAACATAATTAGTCTTTATAAAATTCTTTAATCATATCACAAACATATTCAATGTTTTCTTTGCCTAGTTTGTAATACATAGGAAGTCTTAATAATCTTTCAAATTCTCTAGTTGTATATTTATCTTCACCAGATAATCTACCTGCTCTTAAGCCTTCTGGTGCACTATGTAATGGAACATAGTGGAAAGCACTGCCTACACCCTTTTCTCTTAAGAAAGATTGTAAAGCACTTCTTTCTTCAAGATTCTTAGTCTTAATGTAAAACATATGACCATTATGGACTACACCTTCAGGAACATATGGCAAATCAATCTTACCAGCTTCCTTAAGTGGTGTTAATAGTTCATAGTAATAGTTAAAGCTATCAATTCTATCTTGTCTCATTTCATCCATAATCAATAATTGTGGATATAAATAAGCAGCCAAGATATCACTAGGCAAATAACTAGAGCCCTTATCAACCCAAGTATACTTATCTACTTGACCATTAAAGAATTGAGTTCTATTAGTTCCCTTTTCTCTAATGATGTCACATCTGTCTAATAAATCAGGATTATTAATAGAAACAGCACCACCCTCACCCATAGAATAATTCTTAGTCTCATGGAAAGAATAACAACCAACATCACCAAATGTTCCTAAATATTTACCATGATAAGTCGCGTTAGCTACTTGAGCAGCGTCTTCTAATAAGTATAAGTTATGTTTTTTAGCTATATCACAAATCTTTTCCATATCACAACCCACACCTGCATAATGAACAACCATGATAGCCTTTGTCTTATCAGTAATTGCATCTTCAATTAAGTTCGCATCGATATTCATAGTTCTTGGATCAATATCCACAAACACTGGAACACCACCAAAGATTACAATCGCATTGGCTGTACTTGAGAAAGTATAAGATGGAACAATAACTTCATCTCCTGGGCCAATATCAACTAACATACAAGCCATTTCTAAGGCGCTTGTACCTGAAGTTGTTAGATGTACTTTAAGAGAACCAAACTTCTTAGCTAAGATCTCTTCGTCTAACTTTGTATATTTATTATCACCAGCAATCTCGCCTGATCGCATTACTTCTAAAACGTATTTCTCAGTACCTTCAATATAAGGCGGAACATTAAACTTAATCATAGAAACCTCTTTTCCTTTTGTGTATTATACACCCATCATATAGTAGAGAATAACATAGTGGATAAAGGAATAAGCACTCCAAGTAACTTCCAAAGTACCGCTTTCCTTATTTATTTCGTAATATTGTTCATTGAAAACATAATCTTTTATCCCTAGTCTTTGCCAAAAATCATCAATAATACCGTCATAACCAATAACGAACAACCCATCATCCTCATTCAGTGCAGAAACCAGTTTATTAAAAGATTCTTCATTATTATTCAAGTATCCTAGATGATTGAACTTTAATTTAAAACCATTAAGGTTCTCTCTTTCAAAGTGAACATTGTTATTAAATTGTTCAATGAGCGCAATAGTCGTTTTCTCTTCATCAACAACGCCGGTTGGGATTTCGAGATAGTATAAGGTCTTCGGTTCTACAAATAAACATAAAAGACCTAAAATGATCATATTTTGATAGATATAATTATTAAATTTATTTATTACTAACATTAGTGTTAAAGTGGTTCCAAAATACAAATAAGAAGCCATATAACGATCAAATGATGCAAGATATGGTGCTTCATCAATTGTAAAAGCTAATGTGTATAAGATTAACATAGCAATTGAATAGCCAATAGCGCCAATTAGATATGTACTAGCTAAGAAAAAACCGTCTTTCTTAAATCTAAAGGCGACAAAAATAATAATCATCATTAGACCAACATATACAAAATAACTCATTTTGAATGGATGTAAAACAAGTGGTCTATGTAACAAATTACTGCAATAATTTCTAAAAGCAGTATACTTCCATTCCAAACCTTCTGGTGTACTTCCCTTAATGATGTTGAAGAAATCGCTAATACTTAATTCGCCAATCTTAAATTGAGCATCTATTTGATATAACTTAACAACATAACTCCATGAAATATAAAACAAAACAGGAATAACAACCAAAAAGAATATTCCCTTTAACATCATCTTTAAATCTAATTGTTTATCAATAAAAGCAACTTTAAAGAATGCATAAATCAAAATAATCAAATAGAATACTAATCCCATTTGTTTCATTAGAATAAAAGTAACACAAACAAGAGTTAAATAAGTAAATCTAAATAAACCCCAACCCTCTTCTTTATATGTTAAATAAATACCATATGTACAGAATAAAGCTAAACACCAGTCTACATAGATTGAATTATAGACGAAGGCATAATCACTAGCGGTATCTGTCTTATCTAAGGTTAAGCCAACCAAGACAATTGATATAAAGATTATTATTGATTTTAACCAATCCTTCTTTTTCAAATCACTAAATATTGGAAGTAACATTGAAAACATAAAAGTTTCTAAAGCTACATAGGCAAAAGGTTCATGAAACTTAAAGCCATTAAAGCCTTGGAATAATACTTCTAGCAAAGTAAAGAAAGGTGGATAATCCTTATGCATAATAAGTCTAGATGCATCTTGGGTATAGAAACCATCTAGTCTTAATGTTTCTTTTAACATAGGACCCCAATGAGTAAACTCATCACAATTGCCAAATCCTGTATATTTATATAAGAAGAAACAATAGATACTAAATATCACAAAGTATAGTAATCCATAAGTAAAATAATTATTCTTGAATTCTAATAATTTATCATTTTTCTTTTTAACAAATAAGTAAATCAACAAAATATAAAACAATAACACAAAAAGCCATGACAAATAATAGCCATAGCTAATATGATTTATATAGCCAAATGGATACAACATCAATGTTCCAAGAATCATTGAAAGGGTTAAGACCATTTCAAATTTTCTATTAAAGACAAGCGTTAATAATCCACTAATTGAAAGTAACCAAAATAAAGTTAAAATATAAAACATTAATTTTCCTTATATTTAGACATCACATCATTCATATGACATTCAAATAAATATCTCTTCTCATTCTTAATCGCATCCAAGATGATGCCAACGCTTAAAAACAAGAATGAATTAATCATTAAAGCTGCAGCTAATACTGCACTAGGTACTTTAGTAATATAAGCTGTCTTAATAAATTCATCAATAACAGGAACACCTACAATAAGCCCTAAGATAAAGATAATTAATGATAAGCAGCCAAAGAATAAAAATGGTCTATTATCCTTAAATAAATTAAATAAAGTTAATAAAACCTTAAAACCATCAGAGAAGGTATTTAACTTAGATTCGGATCCTTCGGGTCTATCTCTATATGTGATAGGTACATTAACTACTTGCATATTATTAGTTAATGCGAAAATAGTCATCTCAGTTTCGATTTGGAAACCATCAGACATAACTGGCATACACTTAACAAACCTCTTTGAGAAAGATCTATATCCTGTCATAATATCATTTAAATCGGACTTAAATAAGAAATTAATTAAACCCTTTACTAAACTATTGCCAAAGTTATGGAAAGGTCTCTTATTTTCTGTATAGTAAGTCGAAGATAGACGATCACCAATCACCATATCAGCCTTACCTTCAAGTACTGGAGCAATTAAACCTTCTACTTCTTCAGCAGGATAAGTATCATCACCATCTACCATAATATAAACATCAGCATCGATGTCTCTAAACATTGAACGTACTACCGCGCCCTTACCTTGTCTATATTCATCTTTTACAATAGCACCAGCTTTAAGAGCTAGTTCTTTAGTTCTATCCTTTGAATTATTGTTGTATACATAGATATCTGCATTAGGTAATACACGTTTAAAATCACTAACCGTCTTTTCTACAGTTAGCTCCTCATTGTAACAAGGTATTAATACAGCTATTTTTTTATCTTTCATAATTATTCCCACCTGTTTTTCTATTATAACCTAGTTTATTCTTTCTTTTATAAACGCCATAGATAATAAGTCCTAACAAAGATACACTAGACATAATAAGTGTTGCTTTTTGGACAACAGTCCCCTCATAAAGAACTTTATAAGTATGTTCTCCTTCTTTGCCAAAAATTAATACAGTCTTGTATACGGGGCTATATGTAATATCTACAGGAATATACTTGTCATCAATTAATTCATATGCCTTATAGCCCTTATAGTAAGAAAGAGGCAACAACAATTCTAAGTCTCTTTCGTTGTTGCAAGTAAACATAATTTGTGAAAAATGTCTATCATATTCGTAAACATAATCAACAACCTGATCATTTTTATCAACACACTTTATCGCCAAAGAATCATTGTTATAATCCATATAACCGGTATAAGGTAAATACTCAGCACCACCTAGTTCATCATGATTGTAGTCCAAATTATATTTATAACTAGTAATTGAATTTACTTCGTTAATTGTTGCGTTGTTACTTAGATAATATTCTCCATCATTCATCATCTTAATATTTGTAATTACAACATTGGCAATCAGCATCATTATAGAAATGACAATCAATATGTTTTGATATTTAAATTCACTCAAAACATACAACATAACGATTATAGATAAAGGAAAAATAACTATATACAATCTAAAGTAGAATTGAACTACATTTAAAAGTGTGCCTGGTATCAAACCAAAAATAATCAAATACATAAACAATATATAAATAATAATTATAGTTATATATTTGTTTTTCTTAATCAATAAATACAAGATATTAAATAGCACAAGCACAATACCAACACCAGGAATAAACTTATAAGATGAACTTCTAATTAGATCGCTTATAGGTTGAATTGTTGTATTGATGTTATTATATTGACTATTAACACTTAGCCAGAATGTCTGACTATGCAACTGTTCAAACATCGGCAACAAGTACCAAGCACATAATAATAAAGCTATAATTGTTCCTTTAAAGATTGTAGATATGGTTTTCTTGATTAAAGAAAAATCTTTTCTATTCATAATCAAGAAAACAATAATCATACAAAAGAAGAAGATTCCATATAATAACGAACTAATTAAATGACTTTGAACCAACAACGAAAACGAAATACCCAGGAATATAAAACATTCTTCATGTTTGATTAAAATTCTATATATTGCATATAATACAAGAGGCACAAAAGTCATAGCCAAAATCTCACCTAAAGCACCTCTTATGAAAATATTTAATAAGTGATAGCTACACGTTAAATACAAGAAAGGAGCTAATAAAGATATCTTTCTATTATTAGTTTCTTTTTTAAATATAAAATAGATAAAAATATTACCAAGAGTTGTATAAAAAAGTACGCATAGTTTATAACACCACACAACACTTAAACCAAAATGATATAAGATAGCGAATGGATATAGAAACAAATCGCAATAAAACAGGGGAGTTGCATAACCAAAACCATTATTTGCGTATGGGTAAATCTTTGGTAATATTTGTCCTTCTTCAAACGCATTAGCTAAACCAACAAATCTATTTATATGGAAGGTTATATCTTGGGATATATTAACAATGATCTTTGAATCAAAAAAACTAAACAAGCATATGCATGTCATTAATACACATATTAAAATGTCTATAATTGTTTCTTTTTTCATTTCATCAAACCCATCTTATACAACAATCCAAAAATATTTGCATTCATATAATAAGTAGTCTTAGTCATCAAACTAAAATACTTATTCTTTTTACCACCATTTTTTAAATATTTATTATCTTTAAAAGTAGGGTAAGTACTAGTTAAATAATCCCAGCCTTTGTCTAAAGTATCTTTCTTTACTTTTTTATCTAAAATACGACAAGCTCTTAAATATGAACTACCCAAGAAAAATCTGATAGTTAAATATTCTAGTTCTGGCTTATATTCTTCATAAGCATTTTTCTCAACATAAAAATCCTTTAAACCCTTAAATACTTCAATCATATCATTGATATTGATATTAAAAGTATGAGTAATAGAACCCTTTATTTGATAATAATCTACAAAAGATTCATCCACATATGCTACCTTATCCATATAATATGCAAGTCTAATCAATACTGAAGTATCTTCATATCTTAAACCAGTAGGGAACTTAATGCCTGTATTTAAAAACCATTTAGTTCTATAAATCTTATTCCACAAGGTAGAAAACATCTTTTCAATGATTTCATGCTTATCTTTATAGCCTACATCCTTAGCTTCTTTTCTGCTTCCATCTTCATATACCCAAGTAAAATTAGACATACAGATATCTTTATCACCAATAGCTAATAACATCTTTTCAGCCATATCTTCTTTTACATAATCATCACTATCTAAGAAGCCAAAAAACTCAGTATTAACTTTACTAATACCGAAGTTTCTTGCGTCAGATATACCACCATTGCCTTTATAAAAATAATGTATGTTATTTTCACTATATCCCTTAACAATACCTTCAGTATTATCGATAGAACCATCATTAACCACGATAATATCTACTTCTACAGTTTGTTTAAGTAAAGAATCGATGGCTCTTTTAATAGTCTTTTCACCATTATAAACAGGCACAATAATACTTAATCTATTCATATGTATCCTTCTTAGTATTTTGAATTAAATAAGCACACAATAAAGTCATAAACATATTAGTAGTAAATTGATCTAAACCATGTCCCGATAAATAAGAGGTAACAATACCCAAAGATAATGACATTAAAGTTACAATGTTAAACATCGTCCATTTCTTATATTTAACACTTATTAAGAACTTATATACTACATACAACAATAAACAAATCCAAGGCCCCATAATCAAAGGGAAACCTAAATAGCCAAACGAATAGGCTTGTAGTAAGAAGTCTTGTTCAATATTGATTCCTCCCCACATGAACAAACTATAAGTTAAGCCAGTTAACTTTTGTGGAGTTGTTAGATATTGCCATTTGTAATTATAGAAAATCTTTTCTACTTGTCTTGCATTAGCACGATCTTCTAATTCATAATCAAAAATCAAATCAACCCAGAATTTTGGATCAACATGATAGTCATACCAATATTCATAATAAACTGATTGAGTAACACCCATTAAGAACTTATATTGTTCAAACATATAGACATAATAGTCAACCCAAGCAGCAGAGAATGGTTCAAAGCCTTCAGCTCCTTCCTCAATGCCCTTACGATAACCTTCCCTTATAGAATCATCCATTTTTAATGTTGAAAAATCTGCCGCATCAAATTGTTGATTCTGATAGGCAGGGCAATAAGGAATAATACCCGCATTCATAAGTGTCAAAACAACACAAAAAACCGCAAATAACTTATTAAAAGTTCCAGTCTTAATAATTCTTGTAAAGATATGAATAATCAAAACGGTAGGTGGAATCAATAAAGCACAATACGCAGCAACCCTAGTTCCTAGGATCATCATAGTTAAACTATCAAATACAATTAGAATACCAATTATTGTCTTTTTCTTCTTATTTTTTTCTTTCAAAAAGAAATAATACATCAACGGTAAAACCATTGTCATTAAAATGCCAATCGTATTTCCTTCTTTAAAGAAAAATTTAGTCGCATAGTTTCTAGGATGATGTTTAGTCGCATCAAAGGGCAAAGAAAACCAATCAATAATATTACCAGCCATATCTGTCTCATACGTTGTTCTTCCAACCATAAAAAGATTTGAAACAACAATAGGCAATGAAACAAACAAAGAAATACACATAGTAATATTCCTTAAGATAGTTTCTTTTAAATCACAAAACTCATATGCATACACAAAACACAACGGAATTAATAAAGTCGCAATATAAAACACTTCATCATATACTGTGAAATAATAAAGATTAGTTAAGTGAATATTATCTTGTAGATAAAAGCCTGTTAGACAATGGGGAATAAAATAAGCTATTAACAATACTAGATAAATACTAGAAAAAATTATTACTCTTTTTTTATTCTTCTCACACAATAAGAAAATGCCAAATACTAATAGGGGATATACTACAAAGTTTACTAAGGTTGTAAATCTAAATGGTAGAACTTTTGCGAACAAATAGTCCAACTCATAAAAAGGGTGCAACGCAATTAGCACAAAGATTAAACTAAATAGTTTTTCCTTAGTAGATATTTTCTTTAACATATTAAGCCTTTTTAAAAACAATCTTATTAACAGTATTCACAACTGTAGGTTCTTTTAATATGTATAACATAAACGCATATACAATCATTCCAGATGCAGCTTGTAAAGCATTAGAATAGATCTTAGCGCCAAAGATTGCACCTACAAAATAAATAACAACACCCATCACAAAAGCACTAATAATACTCTTAACAGTAGTATCAAAAGCACTTAATTTGATTTCATCCTTCATATATAACCATTGAACTAGAGTAACTGTAAATTCAGCACAAACACTGCCAATACAAGCACCAACAGCTGCCCATCTTGGTATAGTATATAAATTGATTACCATATTAACTACGGCACCCGCAATGATTGATTTTGTATACTTAGCAGTATTATTTGTTGGTACTAAATATTGAATACCAAAGACATTTGATAAAGAGATAAATATAATAATTGGGCTCAATAATCTAACCAACAAAATCATATCGTTAGCTTGTTTAGGTGTATACCAAGGATAGAAGAATTCAGATACAACTTCTAAAGCTACAAAGATTGGTAAAGATAAGATAATAGCTAGCTTGAATGTTGTATTAATATAACCGCTTACTTCATCTTTATTACTGCTCTTATTGAATACATTAGCAATTCTTGGCATAACAACAGCACCAATAGATGTAACAAAATATAGGAACATCTTAACAAAACTTTGAGATGTCTTATATAAATTTAATTGTCCCTTATCATCAACAAATGTTCCAAGTAATGTTTGATCTAATAGTGTATATACATTAATCGCAATAGTAGGCACAAACAACGCGAAAGTACCTGCAAAGTGTTTCTTATAAGCATCTTTAATGCTAAATGGCACTTTATCAATATGCTTCCTCAATCCAAAGAAAGTAGCAATTTGTCCTAAGAAATCGGTACCAGAATTAATCAATGTAAAAACCCACAAGTCACTTGGAGTCTTTACGAAAGAGAAAATTAATAGAACACCAACCAACTTAACAATAATATTTCTAATAGAAACAATCTTAAAATCTTCAACACCATAATAGAACCACGAAATATCAAAGGCACTAGATAACATTGATAGACAAATTAAGTAATAGATAATCTTATAATCCTTCACAAAGAATGCTGTATATCCTAAGTAAAGAACAGTCACAATCATCATGTTGATGAATTGCATAGATAGGATTTCAAAGAAATTTCTACTTAATTCCTCACGATTATCTCTCACCTTAGCAATTTCTCTATTACCATAGGTATTAACTCCTAATACACCAAGTAAAATGAACCACTGTGAAATATTACTTGCGAAGTCATTAATGCCCAAAGTACTTTCGCCAATATGGGCATAAGTATACTTAACAAGGAAGAACGGTAAAAATAACTTAACAATTTGATAAGCTATGTTGTATATGTAATTTTTAACTAGTTTTTTATCCATAGGTATTATTATACTTTATAAAGCTTTAATAATAAAATTGGGTTTTTCTCTTTATATATTATAATTTAATAATAGAAATACGAACATGAGGGGAACACATGACAGATAAAAACAAAAAAATACTGTTAACTGTAATTGAGGCTATACTTTTATACTATTGGTGCATCTTTTTAGTAAATGCTGATTCTTATTACTCGCCATATTTTGTATTGGCTATTGTAGCGGTTATTCATCGCACAATTAGTATTTCAAAAAATATTAAACCAAGTAAACAGAACAAAGTATTACTAACAATATTTTCAATTGTTCTTTCTTTAACCGTGGTATTAGCTAACTATAGTTTATTTCATGGAATTGTTTCTCATGCTTATAGACTAATCGCAATAATCGAAACATTCTTAGGTGGTTTTGTAGTGTTTAAAGAATGCATAATCGCAATCACTGAGTTCAATATTAAAAATAAATCAACAATTTTAAAAAATGAAAGATTATTCTTTTTATCTTTATGGTTAATAATCATATTTGTGGATATGTTTATTTTCTACACCGCACAATATCCAGGTATCTTCACGCCCGATAGTATTAGCCAAGTAAGACAAATTTTAACCGGTGTATATACTAATCATCATCCTTTTTACCACACAATGATAATTAAAGTTTTTATCGATATTGGAATCAATTTATTTAATGACATCAATATCGGTGTTGCCCTATATAGTATTTTCTCAATCTTTGTATTAGCTACATGTTTTATCTACATAATTAAAACTATTTATACAATAACAAAAAATTTAAATTTAACACTAATTGTTTATATTTGTTATTTAGTTTATCCAGTAAACATTAAATACAGCTTCTATATGGGAAAAGATGTTTTCTTTGGAGCTGCTGTTGGTATATTTGTCGTAACCATTTACAAAATATTAAATAATATTGGAAAACATAAAACCAATTTAATATTCCTATTCTTATCATCGTTAGGTATGTGTCTATTTAGAAGTAATGGACTATTTGTATATATATTTTCTTTTATTATTTTCTTTATCTTATTCTTTAAAAAATATAAATCTATTAATTTATTAATGATTGTTGTAATTACACTTTCTATTTTTTTAAAGTATCCTGTATTAAAATCATTAAATGTCAAACAACCAGATACAATTGAATCTTTATCAATTCCTGCTCAACAAATTGCAAGAGTAATTAAAGATGAAAATGAATTAACCATTGAACAGAAAAAACTATTAAATGAAGTGATAGATATCGATGAAATCCCAGTTTATTATGTTTCATATTTCTCTGATCCAATAAAAGACTTAGTAAGAGAAAAGGGGAACCAAGAGTATTTAAAGGAACATTCAAAAGAATATCTAAGGTTATATATTCAACTAGGTTTAAAGTATCCTCAAAAATATATAGAGGCATGGGTAGACCAAACAAGAGGTTATTGGAATTCAGGATATCAGTTTTGGAGATGGGCGGATGGCGTTTCAAATAACGATTTAGGAGTTTATCCAACCATAAATAGTCAATTCTTTGATTCAGCTTTAACACTATACTTAATGGAATGGCAAGGATCGCCTATCTTAACATTCTTCTTAAGTATTGGCTTTATGGTGTGGTTACTTGTAATGTTTGTATATAAATCAGCAATTTATAAAAGGAAAGATTTGTTCTTTATAATAGTGCCGCCATTGCTGGTGATTGCCACATTATTAATCGCAACACCTCTTTATGCTGAATTTAGATATGCCTATGCTGTATCAGTTACCTTACCATTTATAATCGCAATAGGCGTTTGTAATGTGAAGAAAGGATAAGTAATGAAAACTTTATTAGTTGGAAACACCAATTCTATTTGGATTAAAAAATATATTGATGAAATATTATTACCTTTTGGTCATGAAGTTTTTCTTCAAGATGATATAAGAAGGGAATGCGTTTACAAAGATGAATATTTAAGTAAAGGTATCAAATTTGTTGGTGATTTTAAATTAAATCCAATATTAATGAAAATACCTGTTGTTATGACTGCTCACTATAAAAATAGTGTAGTAAATGCAATCGAAGATAATAATTATGACAATATTGTTGTTATATATTGTGACAGCATCAATCTAAGCGTGACTTTAAAAGCTAAAGGTAAAAACACCAAAGTATATACATTATTTATAGGTTCAGATATCTTTAGGGCAAATAAAATTGAGTTATCAAAAATTAAAAAGCTAATAAATAAATTAGACGCAAATGTTGTTTGTTCAAGCTTAAACTTAAAAGATAAGTGTACTTCTATATTTAACAAGAAATGCTCTCTTATTGATTTTGGTAATTCAGCTTTACCATATATTGATAAAGCTTTTGAAACAGGAATTGATGGATGTAAAAAACATTTCTTTAATGATTCTAATCTTGTTTTTATAACCGCAGGTTATAATGCGAATGAAGCACAACAACATAAAAAAATAATTGATGTTCTTTCTAATTTAAAAAGCAAAGATAAACTATTTGTCATATTCCCAATGACCTATAACGGAAGAAAAGAATATGTTGATGAAGTAGAAGAATATGCTAATAGCAAAAGCCTAAAAAACATTTGTTTAAGAACATACATGTCGGAAGAAGATATTGGTGTTTTACGAGCTGCAACTGATATTTTCATTCATGCACAAAAAACCGATGCCTTTTCTTCAAGTCTACTAGAATCAATCTATGCTGGAAGTATAGTTCTTAATGGTAAATGGCTGTACTATAAGGAATTAGATGAAATGGGTATCAATATCAACTACTTTGATGATTTTGATAATTTAGACCAACAACTTAATGAAATCTTGGAAAGTTATCCAAAAAGAGATTATCAGTATAAAATGAAAATAAGTTCTTACTGTTCTTGGGAAACATGCAGAGCCAAATGGAAGAAAATGTTTGAAGGAGATAAAAATGTTTGATTTAGATAGTTTTGTTGCCAACTATGTAACACATAGAAAATGTAGTATGTTTTATGATGACATAAAAAATAATGAAGAAAAATTAAAAGAAAAAATTCAAGACAAAAGTGTTCTAGTGATTGGTGGTGCCGGTTCTATCGGTTCAAATTTCATAAAGGCTATTCTACCTTTTAAACCATCTAAATTAGTTGTAGTTGATACCAACGAAAACGGTTTAGCTGAACTTGTTAGAGATATTAGATCTACTGAAGGTTTGTATGTACCAGAAGATTTATTAACCTATCCAATGGACTATTCTTCTAAAGTATTTGAGAAAATGTTTATCCATAACAATGGTTTTAACATTGTCGCAAACTTTTCAGCACATAAACATGTTAGATCAGAAAAAGATATTTATTCTATCGAAGCGTTGATTAGAAATAATGTTATTAGCGCTAAAAAATTATTGGACTTATTAACCGTTTATCCACCAGAGAACTATTTCTGTGTATCTACAGATAAAGCAGCAAACCCTGTAAATATAATGGGTGCAAGTAAAAGAGTAATGGAAGATTTAATTTTTTCTTATTCTGATAAATTTCCTGTTAAAACAGCAAGATTTGCCAACGTGGCTTTCTCAAACGGTTCTCTTCCAGCTGGATTTTTAGCTAGAATGAATAAACTTCAACCGCTATCTGCACCTAGTGATGTAAAAAGATATTTTGTTTCATTACAAGAAAGCGGACAAATTTGTATGTTGGCGTGCATGCTCGGAAATAATCGTGAGATTTTCTTCCCCAAATTAAAAGAAGCTCAAATGATGTCTTTTGATAAAATTGGTGAGGCTTTAATCTTAGAAAATGGATATTCAATATTGAAATGCGATAGTGATGAAGAAGCTATTGAAAAAGGCAAATATATAAAGGATACAAATCAATATCCTATACATATTTCGGTATCAAATACTTCTGGAGAAAAAGCTTATGAAGAGTTTTATACTGATGAAGAGACATATAATACCGAACTATATAAATCATTAGGATTTATTTCTGATAAGAAAATTCCTGATGTAGATAAAGTTAAAAAATTATTATCTGATTTAGAAAATGCTTTTGATGATAACAATTGCAATAAAGAAGAAATTGTATCAATACTAAGTGATTATTTACCTAATTTCCAACATATTGAAACTGGCAAATCACTTGATACAAAGATGTAGGAGGCTTACGTATGAAACGCAATATACCATTATCTATTCCAAATTTTGAAGGAAATGAAAAGAAATATGTAAATGAAGCACTAGATGCAGGTTGGGTTTCAACTGGCGGTGCTTTTATCGCAAAACTTGAACAAAGCTTAGCTGATTTTAATCATGTAAAAAATGTAGCCGCATGTCAAAGTGGTACATCAGCTCTACATTTATCTTTAGTTGAAGCAGGTGTAGGCCCTGGTGATGTTGTAATCGTTCCACCTCTTACTTTTATTGCTGCAGTAAATCCTGTTAAGTATTGTTACGCTAAACCTGTATTTATCGACTGTGATGATAGTTTATGTATGGATCCTATAAAGCTTGAAAAGTTTTGTAATGAAGAATGTGCTTTTGATGATAGTTGTTTAACATACAAATGTGGTATTGTTAAGGCTTTGGTAGTTGTTCATGTTTTTGGAAACATGGCCGATATGGATTCAATTATGAAGATTGCACATAAATTTAATCTTAAGGTTATTGAAGATTCAACTGAAGCATTGGGAACCCACTATGAAGATGGAAGATACGCAGGTACTATTGGTGATTTTGGAGCTTATTCGTTTAATGGTAATAAGATTATCACTACAGGTGGTGGTGGTGCTATCACTGCTAAAGATAGTTCAACTGTAGATCATTTGCGTTACTTATCAACTCAAGCTAAGAATGATGCTCATTTCTATATCCATAATGAAATTGGATATAACTATCGTATGACCAATTTACAAGCAGCACTAGGTGTAGCTCAAATGGAAGAATTGCCTGAATTTATTAGACGTAAAAATGAAAATTATGATTTTTATGTAAAGTTATTTGATGGCTATTCAAAAGGAACGATTCTTCCTTTCAGAGAAGGGGTTCATTCAAATAAATGGTTCTATTCATTTTTAATTAACAAAGATGAAGTTAAAAAAGATATTAGAACCATCATCGCTGAATTAAAAGAAAGAGGTATTGAAACTAGACCTATTTGGGGTTTGATTAATGAACAAATTCCATACTTAGATGATGATGCTTATATGATAGAAAAAGCAACATATTATGCCGATAGAGTAATTAATTTACCATCTAGTACTAACATCACAAAAGAAGACATCGAATATGTAGTAGAAATGATTAAGGAAGTATTACATGATTAATAAAGACATAATTATTAAAGATGATATTACAATTATCCAAGCTCTTAAACTCATGGATGAGGTTGATAGAAAACTATTGATAATCTGTGATGGTGATACTTTTAAAGGCGTTCTTTCAATTGGTGATATTCAAAGAGCTTTATTAAAACAAATCAGTATGCAATCTCCTGTTAAATTGATTCTAAGAAGTGACATTACAATTGCTTCTAGCAGTCAAAAGAAGGAAGAAATTTTAGCCGAGATGAAAAGAGAAAGAATTGAGTGTATGCCAGTTGTGAATGAACAAGGCATACTTGTCGACACTTTAGAGTGGGCTACTGAATTTGGTGTTGAATATAAAAGAACACTGGATGAAAACTATCCAGTTGTTATAATGGCTGGCGGTAAAGGTACTCGCTTAAAACCATTGACTAATTTAATTCCAAAACCATTAGTTCCTATTTCAGATAAAACAGTAATCGAAGAAATAATTCATCAATTCACTTCGGTAGGCTGTAAAGACTTTTTCGTTTCTATAAATCATATGGGTGATTTAATAAAAGAATTCTTCAAAAGAAAAAATATTACCGATTATAATATCAACTTTATAGAAGAAGAAAAGTCACTTGGTACAGCTGGTTCTCTTTATTTATTAAAAGATAAATTAGATAAGACTTTCTTTGTATCTAATTGTGACATTATCGTTGATGTTGATTTTAAAGAAATGATGAAATATCACAAAGAAAACAACAACATTATTACAGCGTTGTCTGTAGTAAAAGATTTTTCAATTCCCTATGGGACTTTAGAAACAAAAGAAAATGGTAAACTAGTTGGTTTAAGAGAAAAGCCTAAGATGATATATCAAATCAATTCTGGAGTATACATTTTAGAGCCAGAAGCTTTGAATTATATTAGTGATAACGAGTTCATTCATACCACAACTCTTATGCAAAGATTGATTGATGATAATAAAAACGTTGGTGTTTTCCCTATTTCAGATGGTTCTTACTTTGATATGGGAAATTGGGATGAATATAATAAAGTAATCGAAAAATACAAATAACATAACATGGTATCATAAATACATGAATATGATTATCACTTGTTTAAAAGCATTATTATCAGTATATGCATTATATTTTTTAAATAGTTTGGATTTTTCAAACTATTTTTTACTTGCACTAACAACCATCATTTTTTATATATTTTTTAAAAATACGCACAAATATAAAAAGAATACAGTACTTTTATCTTTAGTTTTGACTTTCTTTCTTTTATTGGGAAAATATAAGATTTACTTAGATGATTCTAATGGTTTTATGTTAGCGATGAAACTATTTATTACACCTATTGGATCTTATATTATGTTTCAACATATATTTGGTTTTGTGTTTGATGTCTTAGATAATAAGAAGATTAAAAACATCACTCCTATTAGTTATAAATTATCTTTTATTATTGCCTTTTTGGTTATTTGTTTGTCTTGGTTAGTGGTTTTGATTATTAAATATCCTGGTATCATCTATCCTGATACTTTAAACCAAATTATTCAATCATTTGGTGATAGACCTTTGAATAACATGAACCCTCTTTTTCACACTTTATTAATAAAATCTTTTTACAATATTTCATTATCTTTTACCAATAACATAAATATCGCTACCTTTATAGTTAGTTTAGTTCAATTGGTATTTTGTTCATTTATTTACTCTTATATTTGTAAATATATTTATAAAAGAACTAATAATATTTATTTTTATATCGCAACATTATTATTCTATGGTTTTATTTCCTATAATGTTTTCTATAATATCAGCATCTCAAAAGATGCAATGTATGCTGTTTTTACCGCATTATTTGTATGTATGATTGATAACTTATGTAATGAGCCATCTAACAAAAACATTATCTTATTTGTGATAACTGGTATTTTATATTCATTACTTAGAAATAACGGTTTTTATAGTTTGATAGTAGTCGCTTTCGTGATTGTGGTTCTATGCACTAAATTTAATTTCAAAAAGTTAACTATCACTATACTTGTTACACTTATATTAACCGGTGTAATAAGAGGTCCTATATATAATGCTATACTAACTAACTTAAACAAGGATTATAAAGGAGATTTTTACGTTCCATCCGCAGTAGCGTTCCATGATAGTTTTATTACCGTTGTTCCTTTTCAGCAAATCGCAAATGTTGTCGTGCATGAAAGGGAACTAAACGAAAAAGAAGAATGGTTAATTGAAGAATATATTCCTTTGGATGAGGTGAAAGAAGCATACAATCCTATTCTTGTTGATGAATTATACGAACATATTAAAGATACATGTAAACCAACTCGATTAAATATTCCAAAAATAGAATATTTTAAACTGTGGGTTGAACTATTCTTAAAATATCCATTAGATTACTTGGAAGCATATGTAAATATGAATAAATACTATTTCTATCCAAATAAATATATTGAGAATATGTACTATACTTCAATCTATCCAAACGAATATGGAATTAAATATATCGATAATAATGAAACATTAGTTAATAAAATAGAAACTTCTTACAGCAATCAAAAAAAGATTCCTTTAGTATCTAGTTTATTTAGTCCGGGCACAGTTGTGTTTATTCTATTAATCGGCCTATATTACTGTTTATTAAAGAAAAATAAGACAACTTTTGTTAGCATGTTCCATTTATTAGTAAATTTCTTAATCCTTATGGCATTTGTACCATTAAATGATGAATTTAGATACATCTATCCAGTTGTCGCGTGTTTGCCACTTATAATTACACAAACAACATCTAATAATGAATATAAGGAAGGTAACGCAAAATGAAGATTGTAAAATCTATACTATGTACCATTGGTTTAACTTATTTAACTAATATATCTTTAGTTAGTATTTTTCCTCTTATTTTATTAGTTGTTTTCTTGGCTCTGTATTCAAAAATTGAAATTATCAAAGATAAGAAAGCATATGTTTTATCATCTGTAATGTCATTGTTATATTTTCTTGTTTTCTTAAGAAAAGAATTTGTTTTATCTTTTAAATATCTAATTATTTTTACTTCTTTATACTTAATATTTGAGCTTTTAATTAGTTACTTTTTTGAAAGGATAGGCAAAAATGTCTAAATTATTTTCAATTATAATTCCAACATATAAGGGGTCTGACTCTTTACCAATTGCTTTAGCTTGTTTAGAAAGACAAACATTCAAAGATTTTGAAGTAATTGTTTCAGATGATAATGGTAAAGGTAGTGATGAACAAATTAAAACTCAAAAAGTGATAGATACTTTTAAAGACAAATTAAATATTAAGTATTTAATCAATAAGCATGTAAATGGTTCTTATGCTAGAAATCAAGGGCTACAAAATGCTGAAGGTAAGTATATTTGTTTTCTTGATGATGATGATTTCTACCTAGATTCTTATCTTGAAGAAATGAAGAAAACATTTGAATTGAACAAAGATATATCTTTTATCTTTTCAAATGTTGTAATCATCTTAAAAGAAGGCGTAAGTAGAATTGTTAAATGTAACGATATTGATTCAAGAAGTTTATTATTTTATAAGAAAGAAATTGGAACAGGATCTAATATTTGTTTTAGAAGAGAAGTTTATGATATTGACGGTGGCTTTGATGATTCTTATCTAAGACTACAAGACATTGAGTTTGTAGCTAAAAAAATAGCTAAGTATAAATCTATTTCTCTAGATAAATCGTTAGTTATTAAGTATTACAACTCTAATGATAATTTCCCTAATTTTGATAGAAATATTAAGATGTGTGAAAAACTAAGAGACGATGTTTATAAACTTGGAATAATTAATAAAGAAGAATATGCAGAATTAAGGAACAATCAATTACTTAATATCTTAAAGGATATGATTGTTAAGAAATCTTTAAAAGATGATGTTAAAAGAGTTTATAAGATGATTAATAATATTCCATTCATGGTAAAAGCATCTTATTATACTTACTTATTATCGCCAAAACTATTTAATACTATTTTTAAAGTTATATTTTCTTCTACAAAAGAGAATAATGACAGTAACGTTAATGAATTGATAGAATATAGAAAGAAATTGGAAGAAATTTATAAATGAGAGTTTGTTTTTTAATTGATGATTTTAGTGCAACAGGAGGTATTCAAAGAGTAGTGCCTATTGTGGCAAATGGCTTAAGTGAATATCACGATGTTTTTGTCTTGTCTATGTATCAAGAACATGGTGATGGCAATTATCAACTATATAAAAACAAACCTTCTACTGTCATTCAAGGCAAAAAGAAATATATTCAACAAGCATTCAAAGTCGTTGACTTATTAAAAAAATACTTAAATAAAAATAAGATAGATATTTTAATTACATGCAGTGAAATGTTAACACCATACGCTTATTTAGCTACTAGAACAAATAAGATTCCTTTTATTTGTTGGTGTCATTCTGAAAAAGGACAAGAAAAATTTGTTGATCTATTTAAGAGTTTTGCGGCTAAAAAAGCTGACTGTATAGTAGCTTTAACTGAAATTAATAAAAATGTATTTATTGATGAATTACACGCAAGAAATAGAGTTGTATCTATTCCTAATCCTATTGATCCTAAATTGCTTGATAAGGTACATGAATACAATTGTGAATCAAATAGAATTATTACAGTGGGTAGATTTTGTTTCCAAAAATACTATGAAAAACTAGTTGAAGTAGCTGCTATAGTATTTAAAAAACATCCTGATTGGGATTGGGATATTTATGGTGATGGTCCCGATATGGAAAAGATTAGTTCTATGATTAAGGAAAACAACATTGAGGATAATTTACGCTTACTTGGAAGTATGCCAAATGTCTACGAAATGTACCAATTATATTCTTTTTTAGTGATGACATCTAAATCCGAGTGTTATCCTATGGTTCTACTTGAGGCAATGGCTAATAATCTACCAATGGTAGCTTTTAATATTCCTGGTGCTAGAAACATTATTGAAAACGATATAAATGGTTATTTAACTGAATGTTTTGATGCGCAAGAAATGGCTGATAAAATAGTTGAATTAATTGAATCTAAAGATAAAAGAATTGAATTATCTAATGGTAATAAGACAATGATAGAAAAGCACACAATTAATACAATTGTTGATTTGTGGAATAAGTTGATTGATGAGGTCGTGAATGATAAATAGTTCATTAATTTCAATCATCATTCCTGTATACAATTGCCAAGACTATCTTAAAAGATGTTTAGATAGTGTTTTTTTGCAAGATTATAGCAATTATGAAGTAATATGCATCGATGATGGATCAACTGATGATAGTGCCCAAATTGCTAAAGAATATAATGTTAGATACTATTATCAAGAGAATAGTGGTCAAGCTGTAGCGCGAAATAAAGGCATTGAATTAGCTAAAGGTGAATGGCTTTGTTTTGTGGATAGTGATGATGCGATACAACCTAATTATCTATCTAAAATGTATGAAGCAACAAATAATGATATAGATATTGTAGTTTGTAGGATAAAGAGAATTAACGAAGATGGATCTTACAATATTGATGTAATGAAGAAGCTGGGAATAATTAATAATAAAGAAGCTTTAGTTACTGTTAACTTAGGTCCAACTAATAAATTAATAAGAAAAGAAGTAATTAAAGATAGTCGCTTTGCGGGTGATAAGTTAAGATTTGAAGATGTTTTATTTACCACTGAACTATTAGCAAACTCAAGACATATTAATATCATCGATGATATTTTGTATGATTACTATATTAGAGAAAACTCTACTATGCGTAAGTTTGATAATACTTTAAATGATATTTTCATTATCCTTGATAGATTAATTAATAAACCTTTTTATAAAGATTATAAAGATGAAATAGACTATATAGTTTTTAAGAATGGTTTGTTTGGACATTTATCTAGAATCATTTATTTTGATAGTAAAACTATTAATAAAGAACTTAAAAAAGCCGACGATTATATAAAGAAAAATGTTCCAGATTATAAAAAGAACAAGTATATCATGAGTGATAAACAACCATATTTTTATGTTGGTACGAGATTATATATTATTGGTTTATTATGGATTTTAATTCCACCTTTAAAAATACTAGAGAAAAATATTAAGCGATAAACTTTTTAAGATACTGTTTTAAGTAAATAAAACCACTTCTTATAGAATTACGGTATAAAACCACTATCATTAATAAACAAAACAAATACATTAATACTGAAATAATATTAAATGAATAGTAAGAATTATATAAAGAGAATAATGTTGTAGCTACTATTAATAATGTAATTTTTGGTAGTTTTAATTCAATATAGAAATATTTATTAGAAATAATCGATTTCAAATAGAATAGGAATACATACGATAAACCTGTTGCGAAGGCAGCACCTTTAAATCCAAATTTAGGAATTAATATAAAATTACCAACAACATTAAATAATAATGAAATCGCATTAATTAGTGAAAGTAGTTTCGACTTCTTTTCAAATACAAGCCCGTTTGTTGTTGTTTCAGTGATTGTGTATAAAATTGGTCTATATAACAAGAAAGGCAACACAAAAACCGCTTCTCTATAAGCTGGACCTAAAAAATACGCAAATAAATCTTTAACCAAGATCATCGATAAGCCAAAGAAGAACATCACAATGGTTACATATTCATAAGTATCGGTGAAAAACTTGTGGTCGGTTTTGTCTTGTTCATAATGTTCAACAGAAATAGGTGTCCATACAGTATTAAAGGTTGTTTGAATTATGGCAAACATATTCGCTAATGTCATTGCACTAGAATAAATGCCAACGTCTGCGTACGTTGTTAAGTGCTTTAGAGATAATTCATCGGCTACATTAAACAAGGCAGCAATACCTATTGAAATAATAAATGGCCAACTATATGTAAATAATTCTTTCATTGAAATCGGAAAATTATCTTTTTCAATTTCTAGATGATTCCAAATGTTTTTTTGAAATATAAGACCAAAAATTAAACTTATTAGGCAAGCTAACGAAATGGATAATACTAAAGCTAATAATTTGTCAACATTTAAAAATCTAAAGATAAAAAATAGAATCACTAGATAGTTTACTCGTTGACTAACATTCACAAAAGAAAACAACTTGGAATTTTGTTCAAGTCTAATTACTAGCGTGCTAAATCGTAATAGAAGTTGTAAAAATATATAAACAAACAATAGAAAGGTTATAGAATTGTCAAAATCAATATCGATGATATTTAAAAAAGTTAATATTGATAGAACAATTAATAGTACAGTGCTTAATATTATCGGGTATTTAATGCAATTATAAAAAAGTGTAGATTTATAGTTTGAAGAATCCTCAACATAATAGAATCTGACAAGTGCTTGGTCAAAGCCTAAGCACAAAACTAAGACAGCCACGCTTGCATAAGTATCAAAAATAGTAAATTGTCCGTATATTTCAGGGGAAACAATTCTCGTGATGATTGGAACTGTTATTATGCCAATCAATACATTAATAATTGTTCCAGCACCGATCACAAAGATTTGTTTAAGGATACTATTTTTCATCAAACTTTTCCTTATGACTTAAATAAGATTCAATATAGTATCTAGGTCTCTTCTTAGTTTCAATGAATGTCTTGCCAACATATTGACCAATTACACCAAGACACACAAGTTGTACACCACCAATAAACCAAATAGAAGCAAATAATGATGTCCAACCTTGAATTGTGTGACCACTGGCATGTTGTACTAAAGAGTAAATAACCGCAATTATCGCAATAAAAATAGCTACAAAACCTAAATATAAAATTAATGTTAATGGTTTATCACTAAAAGAAGTAACTCCATTAAACGCAAAAGAAAGCATCTTCTTTAAAGGATACTTAGATTCACCCTTTAGTCTAGGAGACCTCTTATAATAAACACAATCAGTCTTAAAACCAAGTTCTGGAGCTAATCCTCTTAAGAATAAATGTGTTTCAGAGTATAAAGATAATTCATCTAAAGCTCTATTAGACATTAATCTAAAGTCAGCGCTATTGTATACAGTCTTAGCCCCCATATAGTTCATTAATTTATAGAAAGCTTCAGCAGTAAACTTTTTAAAACCACTATCACTTGTTCTATCGTTTCTAACACCATAGACAATGTCACAACCGCTGTAGTATTTATTAACCATTTCTTCAATAACACCAACGTCATCTTGTAAGTCAGCATCGATTGAAATAGTTACATCTACTTCATCCTTAACTTGCATTAAACCAGCTAGCAACGCATTTTGATGTCCCTTATTACCAGCCAAATTTAAACCATGCACATATTCACTATTTTCATATGCATTTTTAATAACACCCCAAGTTTTATCCTTAGAACCATCATTTACATATAAAATAAAACTATTTGATTTAACTACTTTTCTTTTTACTAAATCTTTCATCAAATCATTTAATACTTTATTAGTATCTGGTAGTGCTTCCTCTTCGTTATAACAAGGAACTACAATTGCTAACCTTTTAATCATTGTGTCTTTCCTTTTCTAATTCTTCAACTTTTTTCTTTAATACTGCTATTTCATAATCTAAATTTATAATATCTTCGTTATGTCTACTAATAATAAAATATATATAAAATGTTAAACAATATAATAAGAACATCATGATTAAAAATACTGCATTAGATGGTGTTTCAATTCCTATAAGATAGGACAATTTATATATAATGGTTGGAAATGCAGAAATGATAACCATACTTATTCCCCAAATAATCCAAATAATCGCATATTTTATATTAATTTTGTTTTTTAAAACATTCTTAATAACAAAAACTAAGACTAAAATAGATCCTAATAATAAACTTAATTGTAAAATTTTATTCATATTACCTCGCAAATAGAATAGATATAATTACTCCTACCATGAATTTAATGGCCTTGAATGGATTGACGAAATAAGAACTGCCATCTTGCCTATCCAACATTTCAACTTGAACCTCTTTTACTTTAAAATCTTTTCTAATCAAATAACATAAAGCATCTGGTTCTCCATAAAAGTTCATTTCCTTAGCAAACTCAGCAATTGTCTTTTTACCAAGAGCACGCATACCACTAGTTGGATCTGTAACTTTTACCCCAGATTTTATTTTAATAAAAAAACACAGAATTCTACTTCCAATCATTCTGGATGAAAAAGATTTCTTTTCATCTACAAATCTAGAACCAACAACGTAGTCATAACCATTTTCAATTTCCTTAATTAAAGGTGCAACATATTTAGGCTGATGTTGACCATCGCCATCAATACAAATGACACAATCATAGTTATTGTCATAAGCGTATTTAAAACCAACCCTTGTAACACCAGCTATACCTAAATTAACAGGAAGATTTAAAATATAAAAACCTTCTTTTTTACAAAGGTCCGATGTGTTGTCAGTCGATTTATCGTTTATAATCACATAATCATAACCAAAAGATTTAATATCTTCTATTAAAGCTTTTAAATTTTTGGATTCATTAAATGCTGGAATAATAATTAAAGTTCGCATACTTTAAAATTATATCATCTAAGTTCTTTTAATACTCGGCACTTTGACACTTACAAATCAATAAAATGTTATAAAGTGACTTAATTACTGCTTTTAAATATCCACATGCGATTGATGTAAAGTCTAAATTGTTTTGACTTTTGAAAATTTGATATTGGTATTTTGCGGTTATAAAGCACTTCGCAAAACTTTCTGGACCTAAAAGTGATTTATACAGACCGCCATCAATAAATCTCTCATCACATACTTAATAATCTTTTTCATCAAAATAATTGCTTTCAAGATTTAAATCTTCGTATTCGTCATTTACCATTAAAAATCTGTCATCTATATAATTTCTATTATATAATTTTTATCTACTTCTATTTTAAACTTAGATAAATATCTTAATGGTAAACGTGGGATTATATCAAATCCAATATCATTATTAGTATTTTTACAGCAAGTTTCAATTTGTTAAACACCGTTTCAAAATCCACTTCTATAAACCAATGTTTGAAAAAAACTTCAAATGATATGATTTGAAAATTAGTATTTTCAATTTTTCTGTCTTTTTTCTATATTCCAGTTTATTTGATAAATTTCAGAAAGATTATAGCTATTCAATAGTTCATCAATATCATCCTCTAATACAGAAATATATTGATATCTGATTCTCTTATTATCTTTTTCAATAATAAATTCAAAAGGATATATATCTTCGATTGCCTCATTATTAAATAACACTTCATATTTTATTTGGCCAAAGACTATTAATGCTGAACAAGTCAAATAAGTACATCAAAGATTGATTAATCAAGGTATCACGAATTTTCCATTCCAACACTCTCTCAAAAAAGCATATTCATAATATGTATTGTTTGCAGTTTCTAATTATTGAAGTCCTATAGGTATTTTTCTGTTTTTCTAAAATGACTGTTTTCTGCAATAGAATTAATTTCTATTAAAAATTGCTTTACTGATGAATCGATTATTTTATTAACTTCATCTTGTAATTGGCTCATTATGACTCGCCTCCACAAAAATTGAATAAATTTATCCCTATTATCAACAAATCATTCACTATACATTATGTTTTTTGTACCATGAAATGATGTCATTTCTATTTCCTGCAAACCATTGGGTAGTAACAAACAGCAATTCTCTTTTATGGCTTATAGGTTCTTTCCTATATCTTACTACATTGCTCCCACCCATATTTGCGTTTCTAGTTGATGCTAGAACAGGATAATCTGTTCTATTAAAAAGTTGTTTTGTGTATTCTTTGGTTTTTAACATTTTAATTTCTTTATTACTAATTTTTTCTTTTTCAATCAAGTCCTTAATCATGGCATATGCTAACGAACCAACTTTAATGTTTGAATATGTTGTTTCATCTGATAAGGTGAATGGTTTTGTGCTTGATTTATCATCTGAAATTTCACAGTATCTTACACCATTCTTATTTACCCACTCACGCTTACCGCTTGCATTACGTCCTAGAACTACAGATGTTGCTAATGAAATGCTTTCGAATTCATAATCTTCAACAAAGATGCAATTAACTACAATCTTACCCTTAATTAATTCTTCTCGTAGCTTATATGCATTAGGGTAATTAGTATTAAATTTATCTATCGCATTTGATGATACTGTACTACCTTTCTCTACAACAAATCCCTGACTGCCAACATAACCACTAGCATTGACACCACGCCTGTTAGTTATGTATAGACAATATGAAATGACGAATGAAAGGAGAATTGCAAGATAAAGAAAAAGTAATCTTCCCAAGCTTGTAAAGACGTGGATTTACCAATATACTTTGATTGTTAAAAACATAGTAGATGTGGGATTACCGCATACAAGGAGGAAAGATTACCTATGAATAGAATAATAAAAATTGGATTAGATGTCCATACCACAAATTACACAATTTGTATTGAAGAGCCACTTATTGGTGGAGAGAAGAATGTTTATGTACAAACTCAAATTAAGCCAGAACTTAAATTACTAATTAATGTCATTGATACTTTTAAAGCTAAATTTAAAGATGAACAATTAGATATTACTCTTGGTTATGAAGCTGGGTGTCTAGGATATTCTTTATATAAAGATCTAAAAGCTAAAGGATATAACTGTATCATCTTAGCACCAACTACCATGAGAACTTTAAAAGGTGGTAAGAAAATAAAGAATGATTATAGAGACGCTAAAGAAATCGCTGATTGTTTATGTGATGGTGGCTACTCTGCTGTATATGTTCCAAGTATAGAAGATAACGCTGTTAAGGAATATATAAGAATGAGAGATGATGTTAAACAGAATCTTAAATCAATAAAACAACAAATTATCGCTCTATGTACTAGAAATGGCTTTAACTATGGTGGCAACTCTTATTGGACTAACAAGCACATAAGCTTTCTATCTAAGATAGTGTTTGAAGATGAGTTATTAAAAGAAACACTTGATGAGTATATGGCTGAGTATAATCATCTAACTGATAGAATTGATGGCTTTGATAGAAGAATTGAAGAACTAGCTAATAAAGAAATCTATATAGAAAGAGTTAATAAACTTAAATGCTTTTCTGGTATCAAAACACATACCGCTTTGTCTTTGATGGTTGAGACAAGCGATTTTAAAAGATTTGCCAAAGGAAGTGACTATGGTGCTTGGCTTGGTATGATTCCAATACAAGATGCATCATCAAATAAAGATAACAGATTTGGCATTACTAAATCAGGTAATAGTCACTTAAGAAGATTATTAACCGAAGCTTCGCAATCCTTTACAAAAGGAACCGTTGGTCATAAATCAAGAGATCTTAAATCAAGACAAGCTAAATGTTCAAGCGAAGTAGTTAATTATGCTGATAAGGCTAATATTAGATTGAAGAGAAAATATTATAAGATGATACAAATGGGTAAGAAAGCCAATGTAGCTAAAGTAGCTGTAGCTAGAGAACTAGCGTGTTTTGTATGGGGTATGATGATAGGCAATATAGAAGTTAACATTGCCAAATAGTTTGATACTTACTTAATCAAATAATCGATTAAGTCCTAATTATTAAGAATCAAGAATATAAGTCAGGAAATTTCAACTGTAAAAGGAAGGTTTAAGTTATTCTAGATACAACTATGTTGACATTTCATTTATATGATTTGATTCACGATTTTAGACACAGAAACTTCACGGCGTAACCATTGACCTGTAGGTAACCAATCCTCGTATAACAGAGTGGCCAACTGCCGATTAAACTGTTTAAATGAAGTTTTCTGATCTATATTCTTGATTAAAAAAACGAATATCTAAGTAAATTGATTAAATCTACTTGACATTCGTCATTTCATAACAGTTTTTCATAATCGTCATTATTGGAAATAATTGATTGATATGTTTTTAAATCCCAATTATCTTCAAATATTTTCATCAGATAAATTTGTCTTTTTTCAACAATATTTTCCGTCCATGAATTTTCATTCAAAACTTGTGTTGTAAGTGGGTAAGATGTAGTTCCATTTTTTCCTTTAAAATAAACATTCTTCTTTTTCTCAAAATCATAATTTTGGGCTTCTGAGTTCTTCTTTCTTGTAAGTGGCACAAGATTAGCAATTCGATTAATCCATAATTTTCTTCTATCTATTTCTGGCCATAACTTTTCCCAAACGGAATCTTGATTAATGGTCTGTGGAAGTACATGTTCGATTGTTAAAACACTGCTTTCCGAATCGTAACCCATTGCTCCATCACTTACAAAAGCATTTAATCGAAGAATAACATAATTTCTTCTTTTACTTGTCATTAGATAAATTTCTCCATCTAGAGCATTTTTAAATTCGATTTTCTCGCTATTCGTCAAATCAACTGAGGTTAATTTGTCGTTTATATTATGATCAGGGTTACTTTCCATTTCATCTAGAATAGCTTTATATCTTTCAATTCTATGGTTTACATCTTTTGCAGTAATATGAAGGTATGAAGCTAATCGTTCTAATTTTTGAACAAACCACAAAATATATTCAGAATCGTTTTTATTATCCGCAAAGAACTTTATTGCAGATGGCATCCAATCAAAATTATCTATTTTGTTCAACCAATAAAGATACTCATTTATTTTACTTGCATTTCCTGTTGACGTGTATTTCCTATCTTTCAAAATTTTATATGCTTCTGAATACGGCTCTAGAATATTATCAATTAATTGCTTTGGAGTAGATTTTGAAATAACATATTCTCTAAATTCTTCTAATAAATTTTGTTTTGATTTTGATTTTGCATAAATCATTCGTGTATGTGTAAAAACTTCATTGAAGCCGGCACGAGTAGTCTTTATTTCTAAATCTTCCCATTTTTCTGTATACTCTTGCTGATCTTTTGATTCTATTTGGCCAATAATATCTGATTTTATTATATCGATTGGCATAAGATTTAAGCCTCTACTATTCATGACAGAAAACACTCTAAAAGCAGATTGTTGACTAGGTGTATAAACAGCAACTAAATAACATCTTTTTAAAAGAAAACGACAGAATTTAATTATTTTAGTTTCTTCATTACCAAACTTCTCACCAAATTTTCTTATTAACAATTCGCAATTCTCTTTTATATGAACTTGTGATTCATTTTCAAGTGTTTCTTTATCAATTTTTTTCAAATCATCAATTTTTAAATTTTGAATGTATTTGTTAAAGAATTTTTGGTCTTTATCTCTTAAATGCAAGCGTGGTAAAGGCTCTAACCCTTCTAATACATTTCCAGCTTCTCTAACATAGCTCATACAGTTTGTCTGTTTATCACCACTTAAATGTGAAGCTACAACAGCCATAAAAATGGTGAGTGTTGTTAATCTTTGCTGTCCATCTATCACATCTGCATGAGGCTTATCGTCTTCTTTAATGAGAACAATACTCCCTAAAAAATAATTATCATTTTGTTCATCAATAAAAAATTCGTATAAGTCATCAAACAATGTCTCTGTTTCTTCTTCCGTCCAAGCATACGGCCTTTGATAAGCGGGGATATAATAATCAAATTCCTTGCTAAATATTTTATTTAAAGAATACTCTTTTCCTGTTATCTTGCTACCCATAATTATTCCTCCGACTTTTTCACGTAATTTAGCTCGATATCATATCCCAGTTCTTCCATCATCTTAACAAAAGTGTTATTGATAACACCTTCTTTTTTCTTGATGACACGATTTACATATGAGCTTGTAGTATTAATATTTTCTGCAAGTTGAGCCTGCGTAATTCCTAGTTCAATACATTTGACCTTTACATCTACTTCAATGTTGTTCTTAAGCATGAGTTCTCCTTTACCAACAACAGTTATTTCACTATTAAGATAATATATTTTACAACTAAAATCAGATAATAACAATTGGGCTACTTCCACATAAAGCAAAAAAACACAGAGCTGAAGTAAAAAAAACAGATATATTAAATTTGTTAATTATTTAGGGTATAAGTTTTTATGGTGTTAACTCTTAAAGACGGGTATAAGTACTCTTTTTTGGATTTAATTTCATTATCGTGTAATAACTTGTTGCGTTGTACAAAAAAATATGATATAAATCATGTGTGTAAAAGTTGATTTTATAATATTTATGAGGTGTGATATGGCTGTTAGTTATAATAAGTTATGGAAACTTCTGATAGATAAAAATATGAAAAAGAAAGAACTCGGAGAGGCAGCGGGCATAAGCAATTCCCTTATTGCAAAACTTGGGAAAAATGAAAATGTAACAGTTGAAGTATTAGTTAGGGTCTGTACTGCTCTTGACTGTCAGATAGATGATATTGTTGAATTGATTCCCGATACAGAACAAGTTGCGAAAGGTTAAGGTAAATAATGATGAAAACAAACAAACCGACTTATATCAGCTTGTTTAGTAGTGCCGGTGTAGGTTGTTACGGATTTAAATTAGAGGATTTCGACTGTGTGCGTGATTTCACTAATGAATATAGAGAAAATATATCTGAGTTGACGATGTTCATTGACGGGCAAGATGATAACAATGTTCCTACGCAGGCACATCATATTTTTCCTAAAAATGAATTTCCTGAAATTATGCATTATGTCGAAAATTTGATAATGTTAACGCCGAATCAACATTATAGTTATGCTCATCCGAATAATAACACTTATATAATTGATTTGACAGCTCAAAAAAATTTTACTCATTGCAAAGACTTATAGTATTCGTCAAAATCTTACGAGCGAAGTTGAGGAACATATTTTTGAGTTCTGTAATTTCTTACAGGTGTTAAGTATAGGCTGGAACGATGACACTGTTTTGGAAATAGCAGAGAATGATTATAACGATGTTATTCATGCTATTAATTATCATTATGTAGCGTAGCGTCAATGATATGAAAATGTTCTAAACGCATAATTTATATTTAGGAGATAGTTGTATGTCGGTGGAAATAGTGGATTTATTTTGTGGAATAGGTGGTTTGACAAGAGGATTAATTGATGCCGGACTTAATGTCATTGCGGGATTTGATTTGGACAACACCTGCAAGTATACCTATGAAAAAAACAATAAAGTTGTTTTTCATAATATGAACATTCGAAATATGACAAAGGAAGATGTAAATCGTTGTTATTCAGACGGAGTAATAAAAATTTTAGTTGGTTGTGCTCCCTGCCAACCTTTTTCTCAAATGCGTTATAAATTGGGTAAACAAAATTCAAAAGATGAAAAGTACGATTTATTGTCCGAATTTGGTAGGATGATAAAGGAAGTGCAACCTGCCATTGTGTCAATGGAGAATGTACCAAGCATTAGGGATACAACGGTCTTTTCGGATTTTCTCAAACTTTTAGAAGAGAACGGATATCATACCGATGGAGGTCAAGTGGTTTATTGTCCTGATTATGGTATCCCGCAAAACCGCCGCCGATTTGTACTTTTGGCCTCAAAGCTCGGGGAAATTCATTTGATTTTGCCGACACATAAGCGCAATGAATCTACAGTGAGAAAGTTTATAGAGCATTTACCCCCTGTTAAAGCAGGAGAGGAATGTCCATCGGACAAACTACATAGAACGGCTAAACTATCGGATATTAACTTAAAAAGAATTCAATATTCAATCCCGGGAGGGACATGGAAAGATTGGCCTGTCGAGCTTCGATGTAAATGTCATAAAAAAAAATCCGGACAAACATATACTTCAGTATATGGAAGAATGAGATGGGATGCAATCGGACCTACAATGACAACTCAATTTTATTGTTATGGTACTGGTCGGTATGGTCATCCCGAACAAGATAGGGCATTAACTTTAAGAGAGGGAGCGTTGTTACAAACATTTCCCCAAAATTACGATTTCATAGATCCAAGTGTTCCGTTTAAAATGAAAGATATAGCAAGACACATAGGTAATGCTGTTCCTCCACGTTTAGGTGAGATAATTGGACAAAGCATAATCAAGAGTTTGCCGAAAGAAGATAAAAAGGCGGTAGTGGAAAATGGCTAATAAAGAATATAAATTAAATATAGATCCTCGTATATTAGAGTTGTTGGGACCGAGTTTATATACAAATATCTACTATGTGTTGGCTGAATTAGTTGCAAATGCATATGATGCGGATGCTCATAATGTATACATTATAGCCAATAAAGATGATATAACCGTAGAAGATGACGGAACAGGAATGTCTTATAATAATGGTGATGTCCAAAAATACCTCAACGTTGCGGCTGTTTCTAGAAAAACTAACGAAGATGCCGAGACCGCACTAAAGCGAAAGAAAATGGGAAGAAAAGGCGTTGGTAAATTAGCGGCTCTCTCGGTTTCGGAAAATGTTTTGATAAAAACCATTTCGGATAAAGAAAAATCTGGTTTTGTACTTTCTTGTTATATCGGAAGCGATAACCTTTTAACACCTTTATCCGATGATCAAATAACATTTGAAAAAATTACTGGAAACGGCACTGCGGTTGTTATGCAAAAGCCACAGTATAAACTACATAGTTCGTTGAAAGCAATAAAGCGAAATTTGTTAAAAATTTTCCCGTTGGTTAACGAGAATTTCAAAATACATATAATCAGAGGTAATGAGAGAGAAACAATTGATTCGTTTGATAAAGAAATGATAACCGAGTTATCTACGCTAATTACTTTGGGAGATGAATTCAAATATTTGTGTGAATATTTCAATACTCCTTTTAGCGGTAAAAAGGATGAGCTTTTGCGCAAAAAGGATTCAGCCACGATACCTATTAGTATGAAAGACCGTAAAGGCGAAGAACATGCATATAATGTTGAAATAAAAGGTTGGATAGGGACATATAAATCCACTCGTGGCAGAAAGGCCGAACTGACAGATTTTCCGGACAACTTCATTTCATTATATGCAAACCAAAAAATGGGGGAGTTTAACATACTTCCGTTTGTAGGTCAAAATAAACTGCCTGAAGTATATGTTGTCGGTCAGCTTCATGTGGATATCTTTGAGCTAACGGAACTTCCCGACATGGCATTAAGCAATCGACAAGGATACAAATCTGACGATCCTCGTTATCAAGCGGTATTGGATTATGTGCGAAAGGTACTTCTTCCCGATATACTGAAAATGCGCGATATTTTTGTTTCGCTCGGCAAAAAGAAAAAAGAAGAGGCAAAACTTGATCAACAACGACAAAACGAAGCATCTTTCAGAAGATCGGTGGATACATTCAGAAAAAACACGGCAAAGAAAGCAGCCGCTAAAATTTCAGATCGTTTGGGAATTTCTACAGAGCAAGTGGAAGCTGTGGAAAATATTCTTTCTGAGGAAATTAATTCCAACAGCCCTGATATGGGCATAAAAAGCATTATTGATTCACAAAAAAAGAAAATTCTCATTAGTCAAACTTATTCTGATAAAGATTTAGCTGACATAGTTTACAAAATGTTGGTGTTCAACAATGTCCCGCCGGAAGATATAATATATACAAACTGCGATGACGAGATTTCTCGTATTCCAGAAGGGGATGTTGGCAGCAGCGGCATATATAACTATCTAAGAGATTTCTTTGTTGATAGTTATTCGACTCAAAAGATGTATGTAATCTTTGTTACAAGTCATAACACCAAACAATCTTGGGGAGCTTTAACCGAAGTCGGAGCTGCATGGATTACGCAAATTGAACACAAAATTTTCAATATTCATGATTTTCGTCCTGAGCATCCTCTTGATGATGAACAACAATGGCATACAAGTTTTAGAGATTCAGATAATAACCTTTATATGTCTAAATTAAGCGCAGACATTTTTTCGCAAAAAATTGAGTATATCTGCGATAAATTAGGATACAAGAAAAAAGCAAGACATGAAAATAGGGCATATCTAGAAACATTGGTAAAAATTACAGCAACATAATGAAGCGGTTTGTATAAATGATTATCAATAATTTGGTATAATTATTAATTTATATATATAATCTATAATGGCTATATTTATAAATCAATTGAAGTAGATAGTCTTGTAGATTTAGGATTAACTGAAACTAAATTACTTAAAAACTGTAATACTAGAAAAGTTAAATCAAAAGGAACGCTAAAACAAAGAATTATTGTTACATACAACAGAAAGATGGCTGAATACCAAAAGACCATAAGAAATAGACAAATAGAAAGAGCTAAAAACCTATTAGAGCACATTGATCCAGACACTTATAAGAAAGGCTCCAAAGATGACTTCACTTATGGATTTGTAGAAAAGTAGATTTTGAGTTACATCTTCAATTGGTGACAAAAGAAATAACGACCATACAAGAGTATTGAATACTCTTGTATGGTCGTTTTCTTATGTTCTATTATCATAAGTACCAAAATTGTATGAGATTTATCAATTGATATTTAACTCAGACATTAGACCTTTAGATGGAGTAGAAGCATTTTTGAAGGCATTTCTAATAGTTCTTGCTTCCATTTCACCTTGATTGGCAATCTGTGAAATAATTTTTTGAGCACTTGATATTTTTTAGATGGAACTCTCATTCTAATAGCAGTTCCTTTAAAATTAGTTTCTCCATATTTAATACCATGATTATCAATTAACATATAATTGCCATAACTAATAATACAAAAGCTACCGTTAAGATGTTTACAAATTTCATTTACCATATAAAGGCCAAAACCCGAATTAGCCCATTCATCATGACTCCTTTGCTTCATTGAAGGTTTAAATGCCTCAGAAATTCCAGCTTTCAATGCCCATTGGAGCGCTTTTTCGTTATCAGTAATATATACCTTATGAGAATGGTTTTGTACAATACTGTTATATATTCCCTTGCCCTCGTCAGCTATAGCAATTTCTGCTAATTCATAAGAAGGCCAATATTGGCCACAAACCCACATAGTATTAGTCCCTGCGTGTTCTGGTATATTTCGAAGTATCTCCCTAATTAAATATGTAAGAAGTTTATGTAATTCTGCGTTACCTCTATCAACAATTCGTGCTAACCTATCGGCTTCTTTCTCTATTAATTCACCAACAACCATGTAATTTCCTTGAGCAATTTCTTTTTGCTGCAATTCATCAACTTTAATTGGTGTTATTGGGATATAGTTGTTACTACCATGTGCTTCGCCAGGCATTTTGCCAACACCTAATGATTCAGATATATATTTAAAAAAGCCCATGGTGCCGGCATAACTCTTATTAGCAATACCATCAACAGAAAATGTTTTATCAGGGAATTGCTGTCTATAATTTCTTATAGTTGTTCCCATTATCAACATAGGCAATGGATCGAACTTACTCATTTGAGAAAAATCAAAAACAACTTCATCATCTTCTGGGATTCTCTCAAATAATTCTTTAGCAAAACTAAGAGTTCCTACAAGTTCAATGTTCGGAACATATATTCTCATTGGTTGTCCTCCTTTTTTAAACTATAAACCTTTTCCTCCGCTACCATACTTACTTGTGGTTTTGAGGTAGGGTATGTATGCTTTTTCTTTAAGCATTCATACAATACAGTACCCATAGATTCCATAACCTGTTTCATCTTCATGCCGTATTCTAGCTTTATTGCTTTTATTAATTGTAAAAGATAGGATTAAACGCTGGAATAATAATTAAAATTCGCATACTCTAAAATTATTTCATCTAAGTTCTTTTAATGCTCTTGCAGGATTGCCACCAATAATACAATTAGGCGGAAATTCCTTAGTTACTATAGCACCAGCTGCAACAACGGTATTTTTGTTTATCTTAACTCCCGGCATTATCTTAACACCTTCTCCAATCCATACATTGTCATCGATAAATACAGGTTTATAATCTTCGTATCCTTGTTCAACAAAAGGAATATCTGAGATTTCGTGTTTGTGATTTCTCGTATAAATAATGCAATTAGGACCCATCATTACATCTTTGCCAATTGTTACATAGTCTCCAACAACGGCATTAACCCCTATTGAAGAATTATCGCCGACTTTTAAGGTTGAAGTTATTGAACAATTTCTTTCAAAATTAACATTTTTACCACATTGTTCAACATATTTATTTAAAAATAAATATCTTACCTTCATCGCAAACTTACCACCAATATGGTATGAAATTGGAAGATGCTTTCCGAAAATTGAATATAGTGAATAATAAATAACGTTTTTTAATTTCATATAAGTTTTCTTTCTATATATTATTCTAATATAGAATATATAAATATCTATACACAAATAGATGGTTATAATTTCGTATGATAAAATTAAGTAATGGAACAAGTACTATATTTTTTAATTGCCTTATTATTTATTGGTTACTGCGAGCTATTCGGAAGGACTATATCATATAAATTAAATATTAAATTTAAATCATTTTATTTCTCTATAGGATTAATCAGTCTTCTTGCGATATTTTTCTTTTTTACAAGCATATTTACAGGAACTAATTGCTCTTTTTATTTAATATTACTATTCTTTATTTTATTAACTGTTTTTTCGTTTTATTTAATAATAAAAAACATCAATAAAATGGATCAACACGTTAGTGGTTCTTCATTAATTTTTATAATAATTTTTGTTTTATTTGCATTATATTACACTTATAACACTACATTTGGTGATATAAATGGCTTTGATACCACTTTCTATCTAAACATGTTTGCTGGAAACATGGGCGGCCATAAGCTTAATTCGATTCATTATGTTTGGGGGAATGTAGAACAAGGTGTTGTTAATAGAATGTATGCTTTCCAAAGTTACTATTACTATGCTGACTGCTTATATTTTTTCATAGCTAAATGGTTTAATTTATTACATATAAATTTTTATCCAACATTGTCTTTTGTTTGGACTTTCCAAATTGTTTTCTTTGCATCTATCGCAACAATAATAACAGAAACTATACAACACTTTTCCAATAAGAAACAATTACTATTAACTTCTATTGGTATCTTAATGTTCTTTTATGTAAGATATCAGTTTAATTCTGTCTATGGTTTCTTTGGGAATACTTTAAAAGCTATTTCTTTATCTTATGCTTCATTGTTACTATATTTATATTTCAAAGATTACAATAAGTCATACTTATACTTATTCTATTGTTCTTTATTAGCAACTTGTGCATTTACATCAACTGGTAGTTTTATAAGTATCTTGTTTTTATTTGCTGCATTCTTTTTTATATATGAACATAATAATAATTATGTAAAAGAATGTTCAATTATCATATTTCCGGTTTTTGTAGATATTCTTACTGTGGCAACATACAAAACTATTATCGGTATTCCATTATCTACAATAATTTGTTTAATACTATTTTTCTTTGGAAATAAGTTATCTAAATTAATTTATGGTAATAAGAAAGTTGTTTTAGTGTTATTGACTATATGTATGTTTATCGCATCTAGATTCTTTTCAAACGGCTTATTTGACTTCTCGGGCTTCTTCTCTAGAATTGGTACAACATATGACATGGTTCTTTATTTCTTCAATTTTTCTATAAAGAAGGGTTTTAGTGCATCTAATGTTTATATTATTATTTGTGATTTGTTAGTATTATTAAATCTAATATTTAAGAGAAATGATAAAATGATGACTATTGCTTGGATATTAATTATTTGTTTCTTTAATCCGTTCTGTTGTAACTTTTTAAGTAAAGTTAATACTGTTTATTATCGTGCTTATGAAATTATCTTAAATCCATTTACTATTATTTATATGACAAATAACATCTTTGAGATGATAGATAATAAGACTATTAATTATTCAATAAGCATTATTGTTCTATTGGTAATTGCTTATACAGCAAATTTATCAAAACCAATGTATTATCACGAATCATATGTTCCAAGTAAAGATTATAATGGTTTCTATCGAATGGATAACGATGAAATTGATGTCATTAATGAATTAAAAGTATATTGTCTTGATAAAGAGAATCCAAGAATTATTACACCTAATCTTTTAACTCAATCAATGTTACAAAAGGGTACTTATATCTTTGGTAGGTCTTTACAAATAAATCCTGAATGGTCAGATGCCGAGAAAGAACTATATGGTATATTCTATCCAGCCATCTATTATAACGATCCAGGTCAACCAGCTAATCCTGATTATGATAATTATGAAAATTATTTAAAAAAGGCTGATATCGACTATGTGGTAGTAGATAAGAGCCTAATGCATTATTATCCTGAAGAAGATAATTATTATGGTTTATATTATTATTTATTAAGAATTGGTAGAGATATCAATGTTTTATACGACAACAATTCTTATTTAATAATTAGTGTAAATAAATAACAGCATATTTTGCGGTTGAATATTCTGATTTTGTGTAAGTGCCATCACTACATACAGCATCTGCCAACGGCATATATTCACCTTTATAATCTATAAACAATCCATTGTCTACAACTACAATATCAAAATCTGATTGTTTTAATAATTCAATAACCTGATTATACTTAGGTGGATCAACTGGTCTAAAGTTATCCCATCCGTTAGGTGGATAGAAAATCAAATACAAGTCATATGTTAAGTCATTATAGGCTTCATAATCATATTTGATTTCTTTACCAATTAAATATTCACTATCTTTTATAAACGAATTCATAAAAAAAGTCGAATTAATAATTCTTGGTCTTTCAATTTCCTTATCTTTTATAAGTTCACGAACATTATTAATCATTTCGAGTTCACTATTATCAATCTTATAGATATAGTTATAATCATCACCTGGTTTAAATGACTCGTGATAATATTGAGGAACTTGACTAATTGTCAAAATAATTGTTCCAGCCAACAAAGGATACAAAATCAATTGTTTCTTATTAATGTTTTCGTATAAGTAATTTATAAAATAAACAAGAGTAAATTGGTTAATGATAATATCATACGTACGATAATATACCCAATTTATCTTATTCATATAAGTTGCACCAAATGGATTAAATACTGACATCATTAATACTATACATACTATTGAGAATGGGTGTTTTCTATTTTTAATCAAATGATAAAACAAAGGCAACAACACAATAGGATTAAAGATCCAATGTCTATAATCAAAGAAATCAAAATAATCCCAAGACATATCTTGTCTTTCTGAATAATTATAAGTGAATCCATAAAAGTCAAATAAGTTGTGTGTAATTCTAACAGACATCACAATTAGGAATAGGGCAACTAATGAAATAGTTCCATAACGAATATACTTATTCTTATAAATCTTTAAAATCCAATCATTCAAGAAGTACAAGATTATAAACACTAACAAAGTAAAAACTATTACATACCATTTAATGCCTAATTGAACACATAAGATATTTAACACTGGCATAAATAGGAATAATGCATAATACTTAATAAGATTAATTTCTTTATCATATAGATAAAAGAACAAACCAAATAAAACAAAGACAAATGCAAAGGTTCCTGTTGAAGAAAAACCACACAATCCTAGCATACATGTTAAGAATATAAATAAATCATTATGTTTTTTCGAATCAAAATATCTAAATAAGAAAATGGTTGCTAGTGCATGAACGCTCATTCTATAAGAGTTGCCCAAAAAACCAAAGGAATTATTGTAATAAAGGTTGTTCAAAAACAACACTAACAACACAACAAAAGATATTTGCATTATTTTATTTTTTATCTTCAATTCTTTTATTGAAGATAAAGACACTGAAATAAACATAAAGTGTAATAAGATTTGGAAGGTCCAAACATAAGATGGAAGGAAATCTAAACCTATATGTAATAATCCAAATACTTGTTGTGCAATATAAATATATGATGAAATGAAATAATTATAAGACTGGAACACATAAGTAATAGCTTGTGGATGAGTGTTTGGGAAAGTACCAAACAAAGGTTGTACTGAGTTTAAGGCTGTAGTATCTACGTTATAACCGATGTAATTAACGTAGAAAACAATATCATAGCCATGTGGATCAGCTAATGTTCTATTGTAAGACTCAAATATTTCAAAAGCTAATAATATAAGAAATACTATTAAAAATTTATAATCGAATGAAAAATCAATTTTTTTAATATTATTTATAATAAAAATTAAAGAAATCAAGAAATATATAGATAACAATGTTACATAATAGATGGACGGCATATCTAAGGCTGATATTGGCCAGCCTACAACATACAATACCGCCATTGTGAAAACCATACCTATTGAAAAAGAAATATCAAATGGTTTTCTATTAAATTTTAATAATATTGCTCTACCCAAAAGCTCAAAATAAAAAAACAAGGGTATAAATAATATAAAGTACTTCATGAATTTAGTATAGCACAAGGCCAAATGCCTTTCTTGAATGGTATAATTCAAAGGATGAAAAAGATATTTAAAAAAGAGAATATATTTACACTTGTATTCGTAATTGTTGCCCTACATCCAATAATTGAATTAGATTATCTTATTGGTGATAAACTTCCTATTCCAAGATTAACCACAATAATAGATTTTCTAATATTACCATTACTGGTTATTCTAGCTTTCTGGTTTAATGAAAAGAATAAGAAGAAAGTTGGAATCTTATTTGGAATCTATGCAATTGTGTTTGGCGTTTACTTTGTACTACATTGTAGAAATGCCAACATTATCCAAAGTAGTATTCATTTAACAGATAATTTCTTTTTCAACATCAAAGATGAAATTATCTACACTTTAACTCTATTAATACCTTTAGTTTATGTATATGTATTTAATTTGACTGAAATTGGTGAAGAAATAGTAAAAAGAGTAACCATTTATTTATCATGTGTAACTGCTTTACCTATTTTTATTTCTAACTTATTTGTTTTTGGTAAATCTACTTATGTTGGCTATACAATAGACAACTTCTTAACATGGTTTTCTTTACCATATACAAGGTTTTGGCACCATCCCAGAAGATATGCAACAAAGTTCTTTTTTGAAGAAGGAAACACTATTGGTATTTTAATGTTGATGGTTTTACCTTTCCTTTATTATTTCTTCTATAAAGAAAAGAATAAAATTAAGAAGACTTTAATTGGATTATTAATCTTTATTCATAGTTTAGCTATGATTATCTTATCAACTAGATTGGCAACTTATTGTAGTGCATTAATACCTGTGGCTATGCTACTTATTTATGTTCTATTAATGTTGTTAAAAAAAGAAAAACTACAAATCATCTATCTAGTATTCTTATTAGTAATGACAGGAATATCTGCTTATATTATTCCTTATGGTCCTGCTTATCAAAATCAATTGATTGATGCGGATGATTATGTATTTATTAAGGGAGATGAGAAACAAAGAACTGAAGGTAAGGATCTATTAAAAGATGCGGATAAACTTGTTAAATGGAGTACTTCTTGGCGTGATTTCTATGTGTTTATGTTTGAAGATTATCAATTCTTGATGAACGTAACCCCACCTGTTTACTATACAACCTGGTATAGTTATGAACATGACCCACAATTCTGGGTAGATCTGATCTTTGATTATGACTTAGAAGAAAGAGTTAATGGTAGACAAATTGAAACAATCTTCACTAAGTATAAATGGGAAGAATTATCTACAGCTCAAAAACTAACTGGTTTTGGTTATGGTACTTTTATGAGAGGTGGCATCCTTATTGAACGTGACTTTGTTCAACAATACTATAGTTATGGCACAGTTGGCGTGGTACTTCTTATGGCTACATGGATTGTGTTGCTGGTTTATTGTGGTCTTAAACTACTATTTGGATATAAAAAAGGAAAGTGGACTTACCTTAACATAATCACTCTAATGTCCCTATGTTTGGGATATATAAGCTCTTATGTAAGTGGTCACACTTTCGATGAATTAACTACTACATTATTTATAAGTTTCTGTTTAGGCTTCTTAGTTAAAAAGATGTCTATTAGCGAATAATTTATTCTTTAAATAAGAGAAACCGAAAGCAGCTTCAATTAATAAAACTGAATAATATGGAATAATATATCTTGTTTTTGCTTCCCATAGGATGCTAAAGAAAAAGCCTCCTATCACAAACACAACGAATATCAATTCTTCCATTTTTATATTTTCTCTATCTTTAAAGATATTAATTGAGAACACAACACACATTAAGTAAACAAACATTTGATGGCAGTTAACCACAACATTTAAAATCTTATTAACACTGCCTTTATATATAGTTGTGGCTATTCTACCCGTGTTACCTTTAAAGCTTTGATTCATAACAAAAGCTTGGAACATTGGTGAATTCCACTGAAGATTGATTTTATTGTAATAAAAGTTTAATGCCATACTTGGATTCTTTTTAAATTCACCAAGTCTATTATCAATATCTTCTTTAGCCCAATTATTTGCCTCAATTGGATCATAATTTGTTGATTGGTAAGTAATAATATTATAGTCGTTATACCATCCAGCATCACCTTGCATGCCCATTGAAATATGAAGCGTTGGTGGCATAGAATAGCTGTCTTCTGGAATATAGATTCCATATACCATTTCAGGGATCTTTAAAGCCATTATTCCAGCTAATATCACACCTAGTAATGCGAATAATTTTTTCTTATTAAATTCTGTAATAATACTTACAAGTAAAACCAAAATAGCAGCGATTATAAAGATAATTGAATTCAATCTCACATAACTAGATAAGAAACCACTAAAAATAGCTAGTAACAGCTTATATACTTTTGCATCGTTTATGAAAGAAATCAACATCCACAAACAGAATGAAATACAACCTATAGACATTACATCACCATATACAAAATCACTATATATAAACAAAGGAACAAACCCCATTGCTAATAGTAGGTAAAATATTTCAGCATCATCTTTATATTTAAGATGTGAATTTCTAATAATCATATCATTTGATACAACATATAAGCCAATAAATAGAGTGTTCATTAATTGGAAAGCTGTATGATTGCTGTCACCAAAGAATTCGTAAACCAACTGAATTACATGAATCAAGCCTAGTTGTTGTTGATAGATACCTACATATTCACCTCTATTTAAACCAAAGTAATTGTATTCGTTAAAGTAATGTGCAAACAAACATACTGCAGTTTGATCAGCTATTGGCTCTTCATTTGAAGAAAGTACCCACAAAATAGAGAATCCAACACACACAATAACACATACCAACAACAAAATATTTCTATTAATATACTTATTTACAAGTTTATATAATATGTAAAATACAATAATCGTTAAAGCTATTAATAATATGTTTATAAAAACATTATCATTAACAAGCACAGGAATTTCTTTTTCGTATGTTTTGTTTAATCCCGTTGTAAACAAAGACAAACCAAACAAAAAAGAAAATATTAACAGAAATAATATAGTTAGAAAGCCTATCATAAAATTTTTAAATTTAACCATATGTTAAATAAATCCCTTTCCTTATTTACAAAAATTCCTAACATTATTCTATCTTGTTTTACTTACTTTTAATTTAAATATATATGTAATTTAGGTTATTTTAAATAAGTATTTTTACTTCAGGCTTCTATCATAACTGTTTTAATAATTTAAAACATTAAAAAACAAAATAAATATACAAACTTTCTTGTGAAGAATTAAGGCTAAGTTCTCGAATAATTGTAGATATACATTTGTATATTTAGAATTCCTTTGCTCCTTGGGCAAGTTTTTTATTACCTGGTGTGATTTTTGTATACCATCATCATTATATTAGTAAGTGTAAAAGGAGACATAGATATGAAAACTTATATTACACTTATCGCATTAGGAAACTACATTGACATTAAAGAACTAACAGTTGGCGAAGAATTAATTCTAGAAAAAGATAAGGAAAATCAATATGATGATGAAGCTATTAAGGTAATGGGTACCAACCACAGCAAGAAAGGTTATGTAGCTAATTCTGTACATACTAAATGTAAGGGAACTCATTCAGCAGGATACATCTATAACGTGTTTGATGATACATGTAAATGTGTTGTTAGATTTATTTACGATAAAGGAGCTATTGATGAAATAGAACACAACTAGCATCTTTTTAGCACCATTAGAATACAATTGGTTGTATCATTTTTATATGTTACAAATTAAGAATATTTCTAAAACTTACAAAACAGGAAACTTCATCCAAAAAGCACTTAATGATGTTTCTTTAAACTTAAGAGACAACGAGTTTGTCGCCATACTTGGCCCATCAGGTTCAGGTAAAACTACCTTATTAAATATAATTGGTGGGCTAGATAAATATGATAGTGGTGATTTGATTATTAATGGTATCTCCACCAAAGACTACAAAGATAAACAATGGGACACTTATCGAAACCATACTATTGGCTTTATCTTTCAGTCTTATAATTTAATACCACACCAAACTATTCTATCTAATGTAGAACTAGCTTTAACTATTGCAGGTATTTCTAAGAAAGAAAAGACTAAACTAGCTCTAGATGCTTTAGATAAAGTAGGTTTAAAGGAACAGGCTCATAAGAAACCTAATCAATTATCAGGTGGCCAGATGCAACGTGTTGCGATTGCCAGAGCTTTAGTAAACAATCCATCCATTGTCCTAGCAGATGAACCAACAGGTGCTCTAGATACAAAGACATCAATCCAGGTAATGGATCTTTTAAAAGAAGTAGCTAAAGATAGATTGGTTGTCATGGTAACCCATAATCCTGAACTTGCAAAGGATTATGCCAATAGAATCGTTAACCTAAAAGATGGAGTTATTATCGATGATACTAATCCATATAAGGGACTTGAATCGAGCTCGAATCCGGGCTCGAATCCGGGCTCGAATCTTCTGGGTTCGAATCTTCTGGGCTCGAATCTCCCTCCGGCTCATATGTCTTTCTTAACAGCTCTATCATTATCATTTAATAACCTATTATCTAAGAAGGGGAGAACCATCCTAACAGCCTTTGCAGGTTCTATAGGTATTATTGGTATCTCTTTGATATTAGCTTTATCAACAGGCTTTCAAAACTATATTAATAAGATACAAGATGATACAATGTCATCTTATCCTTTAACCATCCAATCAGAAACAACTAATGTCTTTACCGCTTTATTACAAGCCCATGTACCAAACGACAAAGAAGAAGCTGATGATGGCCTAGTACATGAACAATTAATGATTTCATCGATGATGGACTCTGTTGGTTCTAATGATTTAAAAAGCTTTATTAGTTATTTAAATGATAATGAAGATTTATATAAAGATGATGTTAAAAAGATAAGTTATGCCTATTCTATTACACCTAGAATCTATACCAAGGACATTACTGACACCATTGTCCAACTAAATCCTAGTACTTTGATGTCTTCTATTTATTCTGATTCAGCAGCTTCACTTTTATCATCAATGTCAGCAGCTAATGCCATGGGTATCTTTGTGGAAAGTGATAAAGAAACATTAGAATCAAATACCAATCTAATACAAGGACGCTATCCTGAAAAATATAACGAAGTCATGTTGGTCTTAAAAGATAAAGATAAGATTCCTGATTTATTGGTTTATTCTTTAGGCCTAAGAGACAACAAAGTATTAAATCAACTAGTAAACGATATTATGACCAATCATGAAAGCGACATTAAAGATGAGGCAAAGACTTTCACTTATGACGAACTTATTAATAGACAGCTTAAACTAATAAATACCAGTGACTTATATCGTTATAACTCTAAATACGATACTTATGAAGATATGTCTAATGATAAAGAATATCTAGAAGATGTCTACAATAAGTCTGAAGACTTAATCATTACAGGTGTCGCTTATTGTAACGATAATTCATCTTTAACAGGCATTATCTATTATGATTCTTTAGTTGATCATGTGATTGATCTTGCCAAAGATTCTGATATCGTTAAGAAACAATTAAAAAATACTGATGTAGATGTTTTCTCAGGAAATAAGTTTGATGAAGACAAAGAAAAATCAGGTCTTAATTTCAATGATATGGTATCCATTGACCAAGATAAATTGAAGAATGCCTTCAAATTTAACTTAGACACATCAGCTATTAAAGATACTGATTATGCATCTATCATCTTAAATAATTCAAACGATATTAAAGAAACTATCACTTCTACAACCGATAGTTTTGTTGGGGTAATCAATAATACTTACAAGTCATTTGGGACTACTTTGATTGATTCTTATAATAAGATGTTTACTCAAACCGTAACTATCGCTACATCTTGTCCTAATGATAATTATGTAGATGCTACAGATTCAAGTAAGGGATGTATCTTTAATGAAGGTGATGATTATGTTGAAATAAATGGTTATAAATATGTACCTAACAACTATATAAGCACATCTTATGTTTACTATGGTGAATACTCACCACTTGACCCAAGTGTTAAGACTGTTGATTTCTTTATTAATAGTTTTGACTCAAATACTGATTTTAATAACGGTATTGATGCTATTTGTCAAAATCTAAAAGATAAGACGTATATTAATTTAACTAAGGATGATGTTAAAAATATCGCGTATGAGATGTTTAAAACTTACTTTGATGAAGTTAGAAAGAATGAGGACTTTGATTCAAATACTAATCTAATTAAAGTAGATGATTTAATCGATGTCGATACAGTAGAAAATACTGTCTTAACAAATAATGCAAGCAGTATCTATGGACAAGCCTATAACAGTGCTAAAGAATTAATTAATATGTTAGCTGCCAAAGGTGTGGCAAGTGCTGTACAAGAATCTACAACGCCTCTTATAAAAGTATTTGAAGGAATGGATAAGGCTATTAGCTTTGATACCCAAGCCTTCGCTAGTGCTTTTAATTTCGATATGGACGAGGATGAATTATCTAGATTAATGTCATCAATGTTAACTAGTTCTAGCGCATCATATAAGAACAATCTTATTAACTTAGGTTATCAAGATAAAGAAGAACCAACTTCTATTTCATTTTATTTTAATGATTTTGAATCTAAGGATAATTTCTTAAATTTGATTGATAACTATAATCAACAAGTAAAAGATGAAGATAAGGATATCAGTTATACTGATATGACCGGTTTATTAATGTCATCAGTATCAACTATCATTAATGCAGTAACTTATGTATTAATTGCCTTTGTCTCTATCTCATTGATTGTATCTAGTATCATGATTGCGGTTATTACTCTAATCAGTGTCATGGAAAGAACTAAGGAAATAGGTATCTTAAGGGCAATGGGTGCTTCCAAACATAATGTTAGTTCTATCTTTAATGCCGAGACATTTATTATCGGTCTATTATCAGGTTTTATAGGAGTTGGTATATCATCGTTATTAACTATTCCAATTAATAATCTAATTCATAAGTTAACTGGTGTTTATGATATTAATGCTGTCTTAAATCTAAAACCAGCTCTAATCTTAGTATTAATATCAGTATTACTTACAATGTTGGCAGGTTTCATTCCAAGTAAAAAGGCTGCTAAACAAGATCCAGTTATAGCACTTAGAAGCGAATAGAAACACTTTTGTTTATCTAAATTTATTGGTGGCTAGAAATAGCCACTTTTAGTGTTATAGGTTTTATACATCACTTTTAGCCAATAATCCAAGCCAATATTTAGTTGTCAATAGTAACCACTAGACATTATCGATTGACTAGGTATAGTTTTGTCTAGTAACTAGACAAAAAGTTGTCGAGTGACTAGACAAATTATTATCTAGTATATAAAATCATCGAGTTCAGTATATGCGTAGAGTCTATTGAGCTACCAATTATATTCTTTTTAATAAGACTTTCAAGCTCGCTATTTCCAAAAAATATAACACCAGCAATTAAAAAAGTTCACTAACGTTCACGTTAACAGTTAGCCAAATGTGGCTAGCTG
>ERZ1026772.197-NODE-197-length-46863-cov-111.144548_pt1 | contig 46863 bp, 41 predicted proteins | sample MGYA00380124_ERZ1026772 | MGnify/ENA primary metagenome ERZ1026772 (study PRJEB33269, sample SAMEA4719760) | human gut metagenome | biome: human-associated habitat; feature: organic feature; material: feces | place: Cameroon | collected 2013-10 ...
ACAATTTATAACAAATAACAACAGCTAGATATCAGAGTTTTCGACTATACTCTTTTTTGTCAAGAACATTTTTCTTACTTGTTGTAGATGTAGAACGACACAATAATTTACCCACAAAACGACAAATTATTTTAGCCACTTGGCTATTATTTAGTGACAAATAACAAGTAAAAAAAGACCATCCACATATGTAGACAGTCTTAATAATTTAATCAACAGTAATTGAATATCCAATCTTGAAACTAGTATTAGGATCAAGCACGATATTCTCTTCTCTTTCCTCAAACGGTCTATCATCTCTAACATTAAGATTCATCCAAGGTTCAATACATACAAATGGAGCCTTAGGAGACCAAATAGCCAAATGTTTAAAACCTTCAAAATCAAGAGTAAGTTTATGACCATTAGTGTGCAAAGTAGCACTACTTGGCGTTGGTTCTTCAAAGTAAGTAGGATACTTATCAAACAACTCATAACTCAATTCAAGCTTATTACCATTATTGAAAGCAACATAAGAATCCTTTAAGCCCTCATCACACATGAAACCTGGATGTAAACCAAAGCCAAATGGCATCTTTCTATCGTTTGTATTAACTACCTCATAGTCAATTAATACCGAATTGTCCTTTAAAGAATAAGTAACATAAATTTCAAAACTAAAAGGATATTGTTTATGTGTTTCCTCATTGTCCTTTAATAAGAATACAAGCTTATCATCTTCTTGATTAACTAATTCAAATTCACTATTACGGGCAAAACCATGATTACCCATAGGATATTCCTTACCATCAATAATATTAGTCTTTGTAGAAGTTGAAGACACTTGAGGGAACAACAACGGATTTCTTCCCTTCCAATAAGTAGGATCACCATTCCACAAATATTCATAATCTGAGCCTTTTCTTTTTAAACTATGCATCTCACATGCGGTAGTAGAAACACTCAAAGTTAATAAATCATTCTCAATAGTATATAACATATCTATTCCACAATTGCCCAAGATGGGATTTCCTTTCCTCTTCTAATGACCACAGCCTTTTGGAAATCAGTACTATTTAAAAATTTCAATACTTCTTCCTCTTGTTCATCACTTAATCCAATCAACAAAATAGCTGAAAGATCTTTTTCCAACAAATTTGCACAAACAACAACAGCATCCACTGTTTGATTACCCTCGCCCTTGAAAGCTTTCATTGAACATAATTCATCATCATTTGTTGTTATGTGACCATAATCAACAGGAAAAATTAAAGAAGGATACATTGGATGTCTAGAACCCTTTTCATATACTTTTTTATAGTCTCCTGATATAAATGCAGCATCAATCTTTTGCCAAAAATAGGCATTATTCTCAAATTCTTTTTTCATATTTATATTATGATATCACTTTTTACGCTTCGATTTATCCTTTTTATCCTTCATGAAATGATTTAAATAAGATTCAAACTCCGTCCTTGAATACGCATCAACCACATGAGTGGAATCATCAACTAAAGTTAGCTCTACATAATCATAGGTCATCCCAAAAATATAACGCCACTTTACAACCTCATCATAAAAAATCATCTCACAATCATTCTTATCAGCATGGTTATATAAAACTAAATAATCATAATAAAATTCAATAAGAACTCTCGAAGGCAACAAAACAAACGATAAAGTAGCCACAGCTATCACAATAGTCCCTAAGACATATTGTCTAATTACCAACAAAAATAAGCCAACTAAAAAGATTATAAACAAGATTAAACTAGGTTTTGCGTCAATTACACCCAATAATTGACGATCTTCTGGCAAATTGTAACGCTTTAATTCTTTAGATTCCATACGATTATTATAGCCTGTGTTATCATAGTGGGGATGAAAAATCTTAAATATACTTTATTGCACCAAGATGGTAACGCTAGATATGGCACCATCGAAATAAACGGCTACAAACTGGAAACACCAGTTTTCATGCCCGTAGGAACCCAAGCAAGTGTAAAATTTCTAGACTACAGAGACCTAGAAGAAATAAACGCTTCAATTATTTTATCTAACACCTACCACCTATGGTTAAGACCTGGCGAAGATATCGTAGACAAAGCAGGAGGCATTCACAATTTCATGCACTACTTCAACGGTCCTATCCTAACAGACAGCGGTGGTTTCCAAGTATTCTCCTTGGCAAAAATACGTGACATCAAAGAAGAAGGCGTAATGTTCAAATCACACCTTGATGGATCAAAACTTTTCATGTCACCAGAAGACTCAATCCACATCCAAGAAAAGATTGGCTCTGACATTGCCATGTCATTTGACGAATGCATCCCATTCCCAAGTGACTACGAATATACTAAACAATCAGTAGAAAGAACCCTTCGTTGGGCCAAAAGAGGACTAGAAGCTCATACAAGAGATGATCAAGCTCTATTTGGTATCGTTCAAGGTTCTAACTATGCAGACCTAAGAAAATATTGTGCTGAAGAATTAGCCAAGATGGACTTTGATGGCTATTCAGTTGGTGGTACATCAGTTGGTGAAGACAAGAAGACCCACTATGATATGTTAGACTACACACTTCCATATCTTCCAAAAGATAAGCCAAGATATGAAATGGGCATCGGTGCTGTTAACGACATCCTTGTTGCGATTGAAAAAGGTGTCGATATGGTAGACTGTGTTCTTCCTACAAGAATCGCAAGACACGGTACCCTTATGACTTCTAATGGTCGTATCAACATTAGAAAACAAATCTATAAAGATGACTTCTCACCACTTGATGAGAATTGTGATTGCCAATGTTGTAGAAACTACACTAAGGCATACTTAAACCACTTATTTAGAGCTAACGAAGGTCTTGCCAACAACCTTTTATCAATTCATAATCTAAGATTTCTAATTAAAATTGTAGAAGGAGCAAGAGAGGCTATTAAGGAAGACCGTTATAGTCAATATAAAAATGATATTCTAAATAAATATGGTTTTGATGAAAGAGGCTTTTAATGAAACTTGAAGAATTTGATTATTATTTACCAGAAGAATTAATTGCTCAACACCCTGTTGATAAAAGAGATGAGTCAAGACTATTAGTCTTACATAAAAACAGCGGTGAAATTGAGCATAAGCACTTCTTTGACATCATTGATTACCTACATGAAGGTGATGTCCTTGTAAGAAACAACTCTAAGGTTATTCCTGCAAGATTATATGGAACCAAGGAAGAAACAGGAGCTAAGGTAGAAGTACTTATTCTAAAGATAGGTGCTGACTCAATTTGTGAATGTTTATGCGGTAATGCCAAGGCTATTAAAGTAGGTACCATCATTACTTTCTCAGACAAGTTAAAAGGTAAATGTCTAGAAGTAAGAGATGAAGGTATTAGAATTATCCAAATGATCTATGAGGGTATTCTAATTGAAATACTTGAAGAAATTGGTCTAATGCCTACGCCACCTTATGTCCACGAAATGCTTAAAGACAACAACAGATACCAAAATGTCTATGCCCAAAACTTAGGCTCTGCAGCTTGTCCTACAGCTGGACTACACTTTACTGAAGATCTTATTAATAGAATTAGGGAAAAGGGCGTTCAAATTGTTGATGTAACACTTCATGTAGGTTTAGGTACTTTTAAGCCTGTTAAAGAAGAAACAATTGAGAACCATCATATGCATTATGAGTCTTACTATATGTCAAAGGAAACTGCTGATGTCTTAAATAAAGCTAAACAAGAAGGAAGAAGAATTATTGCGGTAGGAACTACCTCAACAAGAACCCTTGAGAGTGTTATGGCTAAGTATGGTGAATTTAAGGAGTGTCATGAAGAAACAAACATCTTCATCTATCCTCCATATAAGTTCAAAGCTATTGATTGTCAAATCACTAACTTCCATCTTCCTAAGTCAACACTTATCATGATGATCTCAGCCTTTACATCAAGAGATATGATTCTTAATGCCTATAAGGTTGCAGTAGAAAACAAGTATCGTTTCTTCTCATTTGGCGATTCAATGTTTATAACCAATGAATAACTATCAGAAACAACTAAATCAAATAAACCACTTAAACCATAGGCCAACATTACTACTACATATTTGTTGTGGAGTATGTTCAATCTATCCTTTAATATATTTAAGACAATATTTTAAGATAACAATTCTTTTTACTAATTCTAATATTTATCCATATGAAGAATTCTTAAAAAGACTAGATGCCCTTAACCAATATCTTGAATATCTAGATGATAAGGAAATTAAACTTATTGTCGATAAGTATGATTATGATAAATATAAACAAATTCTTGAACCATTCAAGGATGAACCAGAAATGGGCAAAAGATGCAAGATTTGTTATGGATTAAGAATGGAAGAAGGCTTTAAGTATGCAGATAAATTCCATTATGAATATTTCACTACTGTAATGTCTATTTCTAATCGTAAGAATGCTGAATATATTAATGAAATAGGTGAAACATTAGAAAAGAAGTATCCAAGTGTTAAGTATCTACATGCTGATTTCAAGAAAGGTGATGGCATAAATAAAAATGAAGCCCTAAATAAAGAACTTCATCTATATCACCAAAACTATTGCGGTTGTGAGTTTTCTATAAGAGACTGTCCAAAAACAAACTTATGATTGGACATTCTCTTATTGTTTGTTGACTTTTTCATTAACTTTGTTAGATAAACCCAAAATGCATTATTATCTTGTTTGCTTAATCAGTTAGCATATGGTAACTTAAATATGTTACTAGATAGCCAAATTATCTATTCATTTACATGTGCTTTAACTTTTTAAAGCATGTTTAGGTATAGACTCTTTGGTGTTTTATTTGTAAAGGCAAACAAGAATGCTTTGATGGAGGAATATATGAAAAAACTATTATTAGTCTATTCTATTGCGCTTATTATTATATTGATTGGTTGCTCGTTTCTAGCAAGTCATGAATCAATATTTGTAACATTTGTATACTCGGTTATATTAGGCGTTATGTTACTTAGTAATATTGTGCTTAACGGTTTTACTAAAGCACTTGTTGTTGATTTGTTATTAATAATAATCTTTGTGGCATTAGCTGTTTATGCTTGGGATAGAATTTCTTATGAAAATATCTTTGCTGGTATATTTCCTTTATCTATTAGCTTATATAGAACCTTTGGGAAATTAGAATAACTTATCTAATTTTCTCCTGATTCTGGCTTAAAAAGATGTTAGATTAAAGATGCCTAGGTTTAATTCCTAGGCATCTTTTTAAATAAGAAAAGTCTTAACTTTAACCATTTATTTTTTTGGCAGATCTTGTTTTAGTCCATGATTTCTCCATCAATAGAAACAGTCACTACATTCCATGGGATAAACTTACCACTAGCCTGCAATGCCTTTTTAACAGCCATTTCAATACCACCACAGCATGGTACTTCCATGCGTACAACAGTAACACTCAAAATATTATTATTTCTAATAATCTCAGTTAACTTTTCACTATAATCAACACTATCTAATTTAGGACAGCCAATAAGCGTAACTTTATTACGAATAAATTCTTGATGAAAGTTCGCATAAGCATAAGCTGTACAATCAGCCGCAATCAATAATTTACTATTATCAAAATAAGGTGCATTAATAGGTGCTAGCTTAATTTGTATAGGCCAATTACGTAGTTGCGAACTTATATCAACATTACAAACACTTTCCTTATGTTCCATCATCCTAACCTTAGAACCAGGACAAGCACACTCATTCTTATGTTCAATCTTCTTTTTCATCATATTCTTCTTTACCGCCTCTTCATCATAGGCAAGAGCTTCTCTTTCCTCGAATGTAATCGCCCCAGTAGGACAAGTAGGAAGGCAATCACCCATACCATCACAATAATCATCTCTTAATAATTTAGCCTTGCCATCAACCAGACCAATCGCACCCTCATGACATGCATTAACACATATACCACAACCATTACATTTATCTTCATCAATATGAATAATCTTTCTAATCATTTAAGCATCCTCCATATATTTATGGCTTAATCATAATATAATTATTTAAACTTGTATGTTTGTTTTCCAACAAGGAGAAAAAATTATGAAAGAATATTTAAAAGTATTAAGAAACACACCTTTCTTTAAAGGATTAGAAGATGATGAGATATTATCTATTCTTCATTGTGTTAATGCCACTATTGTTTCTAAAACAGCTAATTCTTATATTTTTAAGGCAGGAGACATCACTGATGTTATGGGCCTTGTCTTAAGTGGTTCTACTCTTATCATCCAAGAGGATCTTTGGGGACATCGTAATATCTTATCAAAATGTAATGTAGGTGACTTCTTTGGAGAACCTTATGCAGCTAATAATGCTGTCTTAAATATCAGTGTTGTAGCCAATGAAGATTCTATAATACTACTTCTAAACATCAATCATCTTTTGACAACTTGTCCATCATTATGTAGTTATCACCAGAAACTAATTCATAATCTAGTTGGTGTTTTATCTAACAAGATTTTAATCCTTAACAATAAAATCACCCATACCAGCAAAAGAACAACTAGGGATAAGTTATTATCATATCTATCTAGCGAATCTATTAAACAAGGTACTTTATCCTTTGATATCCCCTTTAATCGTCAACAACTTGCTGATTATTTATGTGTTGAAAGAGCGGCTATGTCAAATGAATTATCAAAACTTGTAAAAGAGGATTTGCTTGCTACTAATAGAAATCACTTTGAACTAAAGAAAAAGGCTGTTTAAATTTAACAACCTTAAATCGCTACTTTTCATAATGAGTCCACATTCGAATAATCTTCACATATCCTTCATAATCAATGTTTTCGATTTCATGAGGTTCTCTAATCACTTGATATACGATTCTATGTTGAATATTAATTCTCCTAGAACAATACCCTTGAAAATTTCCTATTAGTTTTTCATAGTATGGTGGATTCTGGAATGGATTGATTTTCATTATCTCAATTAAATCTTTTGCCTTTTTATCAAGTCCACATGCTTTTAAATTCTTAATATCTTTAACAGCTTGTTTGGTATATACAATTCGATACATCTACCACTCAACCTCAGATTCATCCACACAATCAGAAACATCGGTATTACCACCTTCGATGATTGATTCACTAAGTCCTGGAATAGATGCCAAATACAATGTTTCTTCAATCGCTTTCCAATCATCTTCACCAATTAAAACGGCATTTTTACCCTTGTTGTTAGTAATGGTAACAGGGGCAGCGTTTACATTAACTTCTTGTATTAACTTATATATATTCTCTCTTGCTTTTGTTGCTGAAATTGCTGTCATTATAATACGTACCTTTCTTTGGCTATATTATAGCGTACGTATTTACGAACATCAATATAAAAGGCTGTTTAAATTAAACAGCCAATTTATTAGATTACATTGTGAGCTTTTAAAAGCTTTTCAACATCAGTATTCTCAATCTTTGCAAGAGCCTTCTTTAGAACAAGCTTTTCACCAAAACTTAATTCCATATCAGTAATCTTCTTACCATCTCTTAATTGAACAGTAGAATTCAATAAGTCTCTTACATCGTATACACTACCCCATACCTCTGGAACACCTCTATCTACATTTAATAATGTATATACAGCTTCCATACCAGTACGCATTGAATATTCAGTTGTGAAGATTGTGTCTCTTGGAGTTTCAGCGAATTGTCCAATGAACGCAAAGTTTACAGAACCATCAGGCACTACAGCTGGTCTATCACCATAAGCTCTTGGCATGAAGAATGCGTCAATATAAGGCATCATAACAGGAACTGTATTAGCACTCTTTGTTGCATATTCTTCAATTTTATCCTCAGGAACACCGATGTGATATAACCATTCTTCACAGATTTCCTTACCAGTACATTCTCTCATTGGTTTCTTAATATAATCACCAGGTCTATCAGTGAATAGAGAGTATACCCAAACTAGACAATGATCTTTTGGTTGATTTCTAAATTGAGGTTGTCTATTAATAGTCCAAGACAATAACCAAGAAGAATCCTTAACTGTAACGATACCACCAGTTGTAACCTTGCCAGTGAATGGATCACGCTTACAGATGTTCTTAATATAAGGAATAATATTTTGGTCTAATGTTTCAATAGTAGCTGATTCCCAGTTTGTTTGTTCAGGATCAGAGCAGAACTTATCAGGGTGACCAAATGATGGATCTTGGGCAGCAATCTTACGCCACATATCCCAACCACCGCCTTCTTTTAGTTCTGTGTTATAGGCAGCAGGGCTATCTTGAGAACCAATTGCTGAATTTTCAACACAACCACCATTAGTGATAAATACTAGATCATCTTCAGTTAAATCAATGAAGTTCTTCTTGCCATCTTCAGTAACTTCAATTTGTTTAGCAAGTTTCTTACTTGGATTTGAACAATCAAAGATGACATTATCAACTTTTACACCAAAGTGGAACTTAACATTATGAGCTTCCAAATATTTAACCATTGGAAGAATCATTGATTCATATTGGTTATACTTAGTAAATCTTAGAGCCTTGAAATCAGGTAATCCACCAATGTGATGAATATATCTTTGGAAATATAACTTCATTTCAAGTGCACTGTGGTATTCTTGGAACGCAAACATTGTTCTCCAATATAACCAGAAGTTAGACTTGAATACCTCATCAGTGAAGATTTCATTAATTCTCTTATCTTGTAATTCTTCATTAGGAGTAAAGAACAACTTCATGATTTCCATAGCACCCTTATCAGAAATATCAAACTTACCATCAGTATGAGCATCTTGTCCTTTATTAACAGTAGCTCTACATAATGAGTAGTTAGGGTCTTCCTTATTTAACCAATAATATTCATCTAATACTGAAACACCTTCTGTTTCAATTGATGGAATAGAATGGAACAAATCCCACATAACTTCGAAGTGGTTATCCATTTCTCTACCACCTCTCATAACATAACCTAAACCATCATAGTAGTAGCCATCACAAGCACCACCAGCTAGTTCACCTTTTTCTAATACGTGGATGTGTTCGCCTTTCATTTGGCCATCTCTTACAAGATAGCAAGCAGCTGTTAAAGCAGCTAAGCCACTTCCTACAATATAAGCAGATTTTCTATCAACGCCTTCAGGCTTCTTTGGACGAGCAAATGCTTCGTAATTTCCGCTAGAGTAATACATATAACTTACCTCCTGTATCTCTTTACACCTCTAATATACAAAAGCTAATTAATCATTAAAATAATCAAAAAAAGGTAGTTGTAAAAATTTTAAACACCACCTTTTATTTGTATAAATTTTTATCAAATTATTATTTTTGATTAAATTAGCTAATCTTCAGCCTATTTAAAGCCTCTTTGATACTACCCTGTATCACAGCAGAAAGTTTCTCAACAATCTTTTTAGGATCTTTTTTCATGCAATCTTTAATCCACTCTAGCATCAAGCCTACAAAGGCATACTTATAGAAATTGGCAATGAAGTACTTATCCATATCATTAACATTCATGCCTTTCGCTTGTTCCTCTACAACATCTTCCATTAACTTGAATGTTAACTTATATAAAAAAGTTTCAATATGTTCTTTGCTTACAGAATTATAGACATTCATAATGAAGTCTTTATTTTCAAGAACCAACTCAAACAAATCAAGGAAACCCTCTTGCCAAGTATCATAGGTCTTATTGTCGCCTAATACCTTAGCAGCATCCTCATAACATATCCATTCAACTAGATCATAGATATCTTTGAAATGATAATAGAAAGTCATTCTGTTAATTCCACAATCATCAGTAATATCACTTACTGTTATCTTATTTAATGGTTTTGTCTTAACTAACTTCTTTAATGAAGCCTCTAATGCTCTTTTAGTGATTGTTGACATTCTTATTCCTCGTCAGATTCGTGCCCAGGTTCGTGCCCATCAGATTCGTGCCCAGATTCGAGCCCAGATTCAAGCCCCTTACCCTTCTCATACTTAGTCTTAGCATAAGCTAGATACAAGTTAGATACCATATCAGTAATACCTGAAAACAACATACCAATACCAGCACTAATATATAGTAGACGATAATCTAAGATATAGAAGTAATTGATAATAACTAAAGCACCAAAGGCAATACAAATAAACATTAGAATCAAATAAGTCTTTAGATGACTCTTACCAATCTTCTTTGCGTCTAGACTATCTTGAATCTTTAAAGCACCTGATACGATAATGGCTACACCAAAGGAAACGGCTACTATATCAGATAAAGTGTACTTGCATAATAAGATAATGATAGCTACTGCTAATAGGACAACACCTAATATAAAATCGTTTCTCTTATAGCGTTCATCTATCTTAGTAACAAAGTAACGTATTATTTCAATAATACCTGCAATACCTAGACCATATCCAAGTAGTGAAACCACAAATTCAACACAAGCAGAACCATCTATCAATAATAGACAGCCTACTACTATATAAATAACGCTGACTGACAATAAAATCTTTTTAATTGATTTGAAAAACATATATAGTTCCTCCTATATTTTTATTATAAAACTGTTAAAGATAAAAATAGATTTCAATATTATTGTTTGGTTTTCCATATAGCCATAGTATGATTAATTATAGTATCAACTATGGTTTTATCATCAAATAATAGTTCTGGTGTATATTTCTTATTTTTAAAGTTTTCAAGAAATAGTAATTCATTTTCGTTTGGAATAAAGTATTTATCAAATTTGTTAATTACTATTTCAATAGCATCATCTAAAACAAATCTCTCGTCAGAACGAATAACGGGATACAGAAATCTCTTTATATCTCTTGAAGATTCTGTTTTATATTTGATATTTCAAATTCATAATTTCTATCTTCATTGCTGATAGCGCGGTAATAAATAGCACATTTTCTAATCATTGATAGTTCTTCATTTGTAAAAACATCATATTTAAATAAATTATAAAAATCATACAAATCTCTTGGTGTTGATCTTGTCATTAACGCTACTAGTTTACTGCCAAATATTTCGTAAGGATTCAATGCTCTTATATCGATTGATTTAATTAGACCTAATTCATTATTTTTGACCGTTACAGGTTCTAAAATATGACATCTTAGCATATAGTTGATTTCGATCTTAATCACATCGTTTAAACCGGAGCTATTTACATAATTAAACTTAAATCAATCTAATGCATGATGTTGCCTAGAACGTGGATCTAATAAATATCCACTCTTATCCATATAAGTTAACAAAGTTTCGGTTATCGTTTTTCTTATTTCTAGCATTTCTTCTCTAGCAACATTAGTTGTAAAGTCTAAATCAATATCTACCGACAACCTAGGCAAATCGTAGATAGTTAAATTTATTGCTGTTCCACCTTTTAAAGCTAAATTATCATGAAGAATTGGGATTGTTTGAATATAATTTAATATTTCTGTAAGTCTAAGCACCTTTTCGTAAGTATTTTTTCGCTTCAGCATTTAAAATTCTACGATCAAATTTCGGCATCCGTAACTCCTTTCGCTAGTATTTGTCCAAGATAACTTGGGTAACATACATTCCACTTGGAATCAAAATTTGTTTTTCCTTTTTTCGAATCTAAGTAACATACGGAATTGTTTATTTTTTTGAGTATTAACTTAAAGAATTTATCGGATAGACCTAGTTTTTCTTGGAAACTAGATAATATAAAGCCTGTTCTTTGATATAAACTTTTCTTATCATAACTTTCTAATACATCTAAAAATTTCTTTTCATTTAGATTAGAGACATAGTCCAATGCACGATATAGTTCTTCCAAACCACCAGCCAATTCAAGATTGTCTATGCAATCTATTATTGTTCTTTCTAATGAAGTAACTCTAGAACTATCTTCTTTTTCTTCTATCTGTAAATCACATTTACTCGCAACATAATGATAATTATTACCATCATAGTAAAAATCATTAAAACGTCTTGTACCGCAAAATATCACTTCGTTCATAACTTGATTATGATAGCCATAGTATTCTAATGCAGAATGATAAGCTATATAATTAGAGTCATCTAATCTAGTAGCTATTGCATATTTATTAAAGATTGGTGCATTATCAACAATATCCATCGCAACATAATAATTTCGTTTTATTCTTTCGATAGCGCCTTTTTTGATATATTCCTTTAACATGTTCTTGGCGGTTTCTTTGTTTGGTATAAAACTTTTTATATCATCCAAAGAAAAACATCCAAGACTTAATAATTCATTGTAGTATTTCATCTTACTTAAATATTAGCACAAAAGTGTTTGTTTTTAACCACTTTTGTGCGTAATTTTAAGTAAAACTAATTTTCAAGACATTTTAAGCAAAAAATCAGTTAGTTTCTAACGAAAACTGTTAAAAAAGTGCTAAAAAAGCATTGAAACCTAAATAAATTCATAGTATTATAGGAGAGCTTAAGGGTCCGCAAGGATCTATATATTAAGCAAGTATGTGGCACACCTGTTGTTGTGTGCACAAAAAATGAAAGGAGAATTTAAATGCCTACAATTAATCAATTAGTAAGAAAAGGTAGAACAGCTAGAACATTTAAGTCAAAGTCACCTGCATTAAACAGAGGCTATAACTCATTAAAGTCTAGACCTATCGAATTGGCATCCCCTCAAAAAAGAGGTGTATGTACCAGAGTTGGTACAATGACTCCAAAGAAGCCTAACTCAGCTCTAAGAAAGTATGCCCGTGTTAGATTAAGTAATGGTATGGAAGTTACTGCTTATATTCCAGGTATCGGCCATAACCTACAAGAACACTCAGTTGTACTTATCAGAGGTGGTAGAGTTAAGGACTTACCAGGTGTTAGATACCATATCATCAGAGGTACATTAGACTGTGCTGGCGTAAACAATCGTAAACAAGGTCGTTCACTTTACGGTGCAAAGAGACCTAAATAAGACATGAAAGGAGATTAAAATAGTATGCCAAGAAAAGGACATATCGCGAAAAGAGATGTATTAGCAGATCCAATTTATAATTCAAAGCTAGTTACTCGTTTAATCAACAAAATCATGTTAGACGGTAAAAAAGACGTAGCTGAAAACATTCTATATAATGCATTTCAAATCGTAGAAGAAAAAACTGGCCAACAACCAATGGAAGTGTTTGAAAAGGCACTTGACAATGTAATGCCAGAATTAGAATTAAAGTTAAGAAGAGTTGGTGGTGCAAACTACCAAGTTCCAGTTGAAGTTTCAAGAGAAAGAAGATTAACATTAGGTCTTAGATGGATTGTTAACTATGCTCGTTTAAGAAGTGAAAAGACTATGGAACTTAGATTAGCAAACGAAATCATCGATGCTTCAAACGGTGTTGGACAATCTGTTAAGAAGAAGGAAGACACTCATAAGATGGCTGATGCTAATAAGGCATTCGCACATTTCCGCTGGTAATAGGAAAGGAATATTATGACAAGACAGTATAGCTTAGAAAATACTAGAAATATCGGTATCATGGCTCACATCGATGCTGGTAAGACAACTTGTACTGAACGTATTCTTTTCTTCACTGGTAAGACTCATAAGATCGGCGAAACACATGATGGTGCTTCACAAATGGACTGGATGGCTCAAGAACAAGAAAGAGGTATCACTATCACTAGTGCTGCCACTACTACATTCTGGGCTGGTAAGGATCATCAATATCCTAAACATCGTATCAACATTATCGATACACCAGGACACGTTGACTTCACTGTAGAAGTTGAAAGATCTCTAAGAGTACTAGATGGTGCTGTTACTGTATTAGATGCTAAGGCAGGTGTTGAACCTCAAACTGAAACAGTATGGCGTCAAGCAACAACATATGGTGTTCCAAGAATTGTATTCTGTAACAAAATGGATGCTACAGGTGCTGACTTCTTAATGTCAGTTAGATCAATCGGCAATAGATTAGCTGCTAAGGCTGCTGCAATCCAAATGCCAATTGGTGCTGAAAATACATTCAGAGGAATCATCGATCTTATTGAACGTAAACAATATATATACAATAATGACCAAGGTACAGATATCACTTGTACTGAAATCGATGAACAATTCAAGGAAGAAGCTGAATTATTAAGAAGCGAACTTCTTGAAGTATTATCAGAATATGATGATGAATTAATGGAAAAATTCCTTGAAGGCGAAGAAGTTGATATCGCATTAATCAAGAAGACAATTAGAAAAGCTGTTATCGGCGCTGATTTCTTCCCAGTATTATGTGGTTCTGCTTACAAGAACAAGGGTATCCAATTATTATTAGATGCTGTTATTGATTACCTTCCTTCTCCATTAGATGTACCATCTATTAAGGGTGTTACTCTTGATGGTGCTGAAGAAGCTAGACATCCAAGTGACAGCGAACCATTCTCTGCATTAGCATTTAAGGTTATGACTGACCCATTCGTAGGTAGATTAACATACTTCAGAGTTTACTCTGGTGTTGCTACTGCTGGTAGTTATGTATTAAATGCTACTAAGGATAAGAAAGAAAGATTTGGTAGACTTGTACAAATGCATGCTAACCACCGTGCTGAAATTGAAGAAGTTGATGCTGGTGATATCGCTGCTGCTGTAGGTCTAAAAGATACTACTACAGGTGATACATTATGTGATGAAAAGAACCCTATTATTCTTGAATCAATGGTATTCCCTGAACCAGTTATCCAAATGTCAGTTGAGCCAAAGACAAAGGCTGACTCTGATAAGATGGACATGGCTTTAGCTAAGTTAGCTGAAGAAGACCCAACTTTCAGAACATATACTGATGAAGAAACAGGACAAACTATCATCGCTGGTATGGGTGAACTTCACTTAGATATCATCGTAGATAGATTAAAGAGAGAATTCAAGGTTGAATGTAACATCGGTGCTCCACAAGTTGCCTTCAGAGAAACAATCAGAAAAGCTGCTGACTGTGAAGGTAAGTTCGTTAGACAATCTGGTGGTAGAGGTCAATACGGTCACGTTTGGATCAAGTTTGAACCAAATGAAGAAGGTAAGGGCTTTGAATTCATCGACGCTGTTGTCGGCGGTTCTGTTCCAAGAGAATATATCAAGCCAACTCAAGAAGGTTTGGTTGCTGCATTAAACAACGGTCTAGTTGCTGGCTACCCAGTAGTTGACATCAAGGCTACATTGTTTGATGGTTCATACCACGAAGTCGACTCTTCAGAAATGGCGTTCAAGACTGCTGCTTCACTAGCATTAAAAGAAGCTGCTAAGAAGTGTGATCCAGTATTACTTGAACCTATCATGGACGTTGAAGTAACTGCACCAAGTGAATACTTAGGTTCAGTTATGGGTGATGTTACAAAAAGACGTGGCCAAATCAGAGACCAAGAAGAAAGAGGAAACGCTATCGTTATTAGAGCATACGTACCTCTATCTGAAATGTTCGGTTATGCTACTGACTTAAGATCATTCACTCAAGGTCGTGGTAACTACATGATGCAAATGGATCACTACTCAGAAGTTCCAAAGAGCATCGCTGAAAGTATTGCAAAGAAAAACGCTAAAGACTAATTGAATATTAGTACGTTTTATCTTAAAATTAATTTGCTAAACAGGAGGAAAACAAATGGCAAAAGAAAAATTTGACCGTTCATTAGAACATGTCAATATTGGTACTATCGGTCACGTTGACCATGGTAAAACAACATTAACTGCTGCTATCACAAAAAGATTAGCTGAAAAGGGTCAAGCTGAATTCAAGGCATATGACCAAATCGATGGTGCTCCAGAAGAAAAAGCTAGAGGTATCACTATCAATACTGCACACGTTGAATATAAGACTGCAAAGAGACACTATGCTCACGTTGACTGCCCAGGACACGCTGACTATGTTAAGAACATGATCACTGGTGCTGCTCAAATGGATGGTGCTATCCTTGTTGTTGCTGCTACTGATGGACCAATGCCTCAAACTAGAGAACACATCTTACTTGCTAGACAAGTTGGTGTACCTAAAATTGTTGTATTCTTAAACAAGTGCGATATGGTTGATGATGAAGAATTAATCGACTTAGTTGAAATGGAAGTTAGAGAATTATTAGATGAATACGGATTTGACGGTGACAACTGCCCAATCATTAGAGGTTCAGCTCTTAAGGCTCTTGAAGGCGATCCAGCTTATGAAGCTAAGATTGATGAATTAATGGATGCTGTAGATGAATACATCCCTTCACCAGCAAGAGAAATGGATAAGCCATTCTTAATGTCTGTAGAAGACGTATTCACAATCACTGGTCGTGGTACAGTTGCTACAGGTAGAGTAGAACGTGGTGTTGCTCACTTAAACGATGAAGTTGAAATCGTTGGTATCAAGCCTACAAGAAAGACAGTTATCACTGGTCTTGAAATGTTCAGAAAGCAATTAGACTTAGCTGAAGCAGGCGATAACATCGGTGCATTACTTCGTGGTGTAAACAGAGATGAAATCGAAAGAGGACAAGTATTAGCTAAGCCTGGTACAGTTACTCCTCATACAAAGTTCAAGGCTCAAGTATACGTATTAACTAAAGAAGAAGGTGGTCGTCATACTCCATTCGTAGTAAACTACCGTCCACAATTCTATTTCCGTACTACTGACGTTACTGGTGTTGTTGAAGAAATCAAGGACAACAGTGGCGAACCAATGGAAATGGTAATGCCTGGTGATAACGTATTAATGACTGTTGAACTAATCGCTCCAATCGCTATTGAAAACGGTACTAAGTTCTCAATCAGAGAAGGCGGTAGAACAGTAGGTTCTGGTAACGTTACTGAAATCGTTAAATAATTACTAATTGATTAATTAACTATATTAAAGGTTCACTACTAGTGAACCTTTTCTTATTTAATCAAACTTTTAAAATCATCACGAACATAGATACAAGTATAATCTAATTCATTTTGATAGGAAGCCAAAGTCACAAATATATCATGGATATGTATGACAGTAGGCTGAAATGTACCCTCTTTGAATTCTTTATCAAGAAATTGCACATATTCTTTATTCACTTCATCATATACAATGCCTCTATCAAAGTAACCAACAAACTCCTTAGGTCCCATTACAATACAATAATAATAAGAAGTATGATTATCATCGATTTTCTTAAACACCGCAACAACATCATCTTTCTTTATGGTGTCACCATACTTTACCTCTCTATTTTCCCATTGATTAAATAGAACATCTAAGTCATCGTCGTTTGTATATAAACCGCTTATCTCATATTCTATTTGTTTATTAACAGATGAAAATAGATTGCTTGTACATGATATTTCTAGTTCATCACCATTAACATACGTTTTCTTTTCATTAGACAACTCACATGTATATAAGCCACCAGTATAATTAACATCAATATCTACAAAACCATTCTCTATTCCTTGTATTGTCACCTTTACATTCCACTTATGAAACATCAAAATATATAAAAGAGCTAGAAAAACTGTAATAAACACAATTAGTAATTTGTATTTCTTATTCATTTAATCTCCTATCTATAACCATATGCAGTACCTTTATACACCTTATATTCCCCTTCAATCAAAGTGCAGTAACCTGAACCAGGTGCAGTTTCTACTAATTTTTTTACTTTATATAAATCATAAACTGCAAACCCTACAAATTCGGCCAACCTACCGGTTCTATTAGTTACTGTTTGTGCTAGAGAACCACTAGATGAATAAGTCTCTTGATATGAATATGTCCACAATTCCGGAATCAAATTGAATGTGTTAGCATTTGAAACCGTAAACACATGTTCTTCTTCTATAGTTACAGAATCAAGTGGCTGACTAAATGTTGCAAATGTTTTGTAAACTTCTTGATTGTTTGATGATTTTAAAGTTTTATTTGTACTACTACCAGTACATACATATACAGCCCCTATTGGTGTAATTGTATCTTCGCCAGATTCATTTGCAAAAACAAGCAAAGGATTCAAAACCAAACAACTTACTGTTAAAAAAATCATACATTTTTTTAATATTTTATTCATATATCTTTTCCCTTCTTAAGTATAATAATTATTAATCAAAAATTTTAGAATAGACCATAAACACATAATATATGTCTATCTTTAATAAAAACATCATTTTCAATAAAATAGCGCATCACGTATTTACCTTTAAAAATTCATTCCCCACAAGCTACCAGATTGTGGGCTAAAACTAATATAAGATAATCACCATAAAATTCCCTTTAACTATTGCCTTTCTTTTTATATTTTTATACTAAATTATTTTTTCACAAATATATAGTCTTTTATTCCTTACCATTATTTTGATAAAATATTATTTGGTGATTGTTAATATCATTTTCCATATAAAAAACTCAAGTTTTACCCTGAGTTAATTTTCTACTTCTTTAACCTTATTAAGCAATGAATTTAAACCATCCTTATCATAAGCACCAGACACATAACCAAGTATCTTATTATCCTTTCCCGCTACAAACATAGTAGGATAACCAGACGGTCTAAATAGACTATATAAAGTATCATCATTATCGATAATTACTTGTAACTCAATACCCTGTTCCTTAATAAACTCTTTAATTTGTTCCTCACTTGCACCAGATGTATTAGAAGACATCACATAGAAAGCCTTCACATCATTATTCTCTTTCGCAAAAGCTTGGTAATCAGGAATCTCCTTTATACAATAATGACACCATGTCGCAATGAAATTTAAAGTAACATACTTATCCTTATAATCACTAAAGTTAATCACATTACCATCTTGATCAACAAAATCACCACTTGGTAATACATTCTTATCTTCTACAACAGTATTATTACTATTTATTTTATTTAAATTCTTATAGCCATTCATAAAACTATACGAACCATAAATAATAAGAATAACACCAGCCACAATACTCACATACTTTAATACATGTTTCTTACTCTTAAGATATGTAACTACCTTACTTGTAAATAAGCCTGTAATAAAGAAAGGGATTAACAAACCTAAGGCATATACCATTACATATAAGAAACCAGAAGCACTATTAGCGCCAATTAGAATGGCACTAGACAACATTGGACCTATACATGGTGACATTACAAGGGAAAAGACAAATCCTAATAGAAACGCCTTAAAATAGTTCATATTAGAGGTATCAAAATCCATTGTTTTGTTAAACCAAGGGAATTGAATCTTTAGAATGCCCACTTCCTTTAATCCAAACAAGATTATTAAGATACCACTAATCAAAGACACCATATCACTATATTTATCTAAGAAAGGCTTAATCGTATCAACTGCTAAAGCTAGTATCAAAAAGATTAAACTAAGTCCTAGGACAAAACATAATGAATTTAAGAAAACCTCTAACTTATTATCCTTCTTATCCGTTGCCAAATATGACATATACAAGGGAATCATAGGAAGCACACAAGGTGACAAGAAAGACAACAAGCCCTCTATAAATAAACCTACTAGTGTCATTAGTTAAAAGTCACAAACTCATCCTTAGGCTTATCAATCTCGCCAGCACTCTTACCCTCAATATAGATACGAACACCGCCTTTTTCATTTCTAACCCTAAAGATACCTTCTACATGATAATAGTGACCCTCGATATATTCTCCATCAAGGTTAGTTACCATCATCGCTAAACGCTGTGTATCATTTGCACAACACACCATTGCGAATCTACCGAATACCTTAGTTTTCTTATCTCCCTCATAATAGAAACCATTAAACTTTATAGGAGCGCCATCATACTTCTTGTAATTATCAATCGCATCCATGTAGAACAAACCATAATCAGCATCACTAATATCAAGATTATCCTTACTAAACAAATCATCCTTTGGCATCTCATACATATTGCCATTTTCATCTTCTAAGCCAATAGCACAATATTGATTCATGCTCTTGATATTATTTCTTAGATACCTAAAATCAGCACCCTCATAACGATTTAACACGATAATCTCACACGCATTAACATGATTAAATAAGAACTGAGGCATATTAGTAACCTGTAACTTAAACTTAGACGCATCAATAGTACAAATTAATTGAGCAAACTCCATACCCAAAGGTAAGTCCATATTAATCAAAGTCGCATCATCATCCATACCATTAAACTCAATAAAGAAACGATCAGGATTATAAATATCATCAAGTTCTAACAGTTTATTATCATCAAAATCCTTATAATCCAAATAAACCACATCACTATGAGTCTTCTCTAAAAACTCCTTATCATACTCCTCATCACCCTCTTCAAAAGAAATAATCAAGGTAGATTCTCCTTCTGTAAAACGTGGATCTGACAAAGTTCTCTTAATTGCCGTAGTCTTGCCAGAATCAAGAAAACCCGTAACCATATATATTGGTCTATCCATGGAAAACCTCTTTATACTTATTTCTATCAATCTTTGTACCAATAATAGAAACTAAAGAATCATCTCTTTTCTCACCCGAATAAATATGATATTCATTTAAAACATAATTTAGATACAAAGTACCCTCGTTTGAATTAACATAACCCTTAATACGGATGATATCCTCATCAACATTAGACAAGATACTCTCAAGTTCTTCCTTAGTAAACACATAATCGGTTCTAACGATTTGATTCTTAAATACTTCATCATCATCGTCATCATCATGGTGATGGTGATGATGATGTTCATGGTCATGTTCACACTCATGGTCATGATGATGACCACAACAGCATTCATGATCGTGTTCATGATCATGATGGCATCCACACTCACACTCTTCCTCATGACCTGCCACAATCAAATCCATAAGCTCTTCAATAGAATAAGACTCAATTGGCTTATCAATAACAAGCACATCATCATGAACCTCATGAATAATTTCCTTAGCCGCTTCTACCTTATCACTAGCTACATCAACATGAGACAAGATAACCGCATTAGCTGCCTTAACCTGGTCGTCAAAGTATTCCTTGAAGTTCTTATGATACTTCTTACAAGTCTTAACATCTACAACACATACATGAGAAACTACTCTAAAATCTTCATCTTCTTTTACTACATTTAAAATGTCTGATAACTTACCAACACCAGATGGTTCGATAATCAAATCAGTTACATCCATATCTTCAATCTCTTCAAGAGCTGTTTCAAAGTCACCTCTTAAAGAACAACAGATACAACCATTATTAATCTCTTTTACATTCAATGCACTATCAAAGAAAGCTCCATCAACACCAACTTCACCAAACTCATTCTCTAGTAACATTACCTTAGAAAACTTCTTCTCTGTTAATAACTTTTGAATGAAAGTAGTCTTACCAGCACCCAAAAAGCCTGAAATAATATAAACATTTATCATAAATATAAAACCTTCTTTCTTTATACCCTTTATATTTTAACATCCTTGTAAAGATAGGAACCCTCAATTACTCATTAGAGTGCTCACGGTCTTGATGAAACGGGTATATGGTCATAATCGTATTCAAACGCTGATGCTAAATGTATAATAAATGCATAAAAGTAAATGTTGCAACATAACTATAAGTTTCAAAGGAGGAAAAAAGAATGAAACTTTTCAAGATCTTATGTACAAGTTTATTAGTACTTACCATTTCAATAATCATTCCAGCAAAAACTCTTTTTGCGGAAGAGGAAAATTACCAAATAATGCCAACAGGCATAACAAAGCCTTTTAGTAAAAATGGCAATAGATTTTCCGCTTATTCTGATGGGGTAAATGGATATGAGGTGCAATTTTCTGTGTCAGGAACATACTATTATGGAGTAAATGGTCAAGGACAACGATTTGCAAGAGATGTTAATGTAACAAGTTGCACATCTGGAGTAAATGATAATCATGGACCTCAAGACGGTAGTCATAATGCTAGAGTAGTACATACGGCAAATTACGTTTCATACTCTGGAAATTCAGCTTCAATTGTCGTTACATCAAGAGTTAAAGAAACGATTAATGGTACAGCTAAATATGTTAGTCATCGATATGTCTTCTACTTGCCATGATTACTAGAATTCTAAATTCAATAATACATAGAATTAGACAAACATCACTGCTTATAGTGGTGATGTTTGTTATTTCTTGTTTATTATTTACAAGCTATTTTTTTAAAAATATTGGTAATCAGGTTAAAAGTGGTTTTACCAAAAATGTAAATTCTCTAGTTGCTTTAAACAACAATCTTACTCTTGGAAGACAAGATTTTGATATAAATACAGTACAAAGAGCAACAGAAGAATATTATTCTGATTTAAACAATATAAAAAATGAGTTTAATCCAAAATATATTGATATAAATCTAAGAATGAACGGAAAGCTTATTAAAGCCTATGGTGATGTATATGGTCTTACTTTCAATTCGAATCCTTCAGAAGTTAAAGAAGCCAACACAAATGGTGATTATTTTAATATCTTTGACATATCAGCATTTGATGAATACAAAGAAGGAAGATTAGATTATTATTCACCTTTTCCATTATATAGTTGTCAAAATAGTGACTTCTCGATTATTCACTATAAATACAATTATTATACATATCAAGAAGGTGAAGAAATTATAGTAAACTACTCAAAAATCAAAAAAGGAAGAACATTCAATGACCGCGAACTAGAAAAAGGAAGTTTGGTATGTGTGATTACACCTAACACTTATCAATATGTCGATGGCAAAATAAAAAAAGTAAATGTTGGTGATTATATTTCCTATTCAATAATGGAGACTAGTAACGGAAATATTGAAATATACAAAACATATGATTTAAAAGTAATTGGCATACTAAATGATGATATCCACTATACGCCTAAAGGCACAAGTTTTAGTCAGGGTGCCATAATACCGGAAAAGCTATTTCTTGAAATGTATATGGAAGCCAAACAAGTAGATAAAGATGAGGCATACTATCTTTTTATGCCTGTTATAGCAACCCTTTCTGATTTTAAAGACATGGAAAAGTTTATCAACTACATGCAAGATTTAAACACGATACAAGGAAAAAGCATCGATTACGAGACTTCTCTTGACACATATTATAGTTTTGCGGGACATATAGAAGCCATATCATATAATACTAGTTTCTTATTTAAATTCGCCTTAATCGCTACAATATTTTTATATATCTTAATAATTAATTTGGATTTAAATAGAAGAAGAAAAGAAATTGGCTTGCTCTCGTCTCTTGGACAAAGCAAAACATCAATAATGTTAGAACTTATTCTTCAGTATTTAATAATATCTATAATTGCCTTGATATTTGCGGTAGTAGTATCCATTCTTATCAGCAAGTATCTTGTTGCCATATTTGAGAATATGGATTTCATAAGCAATTTTAACGTTGAAGACAAAATATTAGATTATACTGACGGCATAAACACCATTAATAACCTAAGAATAAATATTGATAATATACAAATACTAAAGATTTCAGGTATTGAAATCATTACCATTATCTTAAGCACAATCATCAGTGTATTGTCTATATTTACCATTAAAGTAAGAGAGGTCATGATAGATGAATAAAATACTTCAAATAAATAATCTTGATTATTATTATCAAGATGGACAAAACACAAGAACCATATTCAACAATCTTAATTATGGTTTTGAAAAAGGTAAGTTTTATTCAATAGTAGGTGAATCGGGTTCTGGAAAAACAACTTTGTTAATACTTCTTGCTGGACTAGATGAGCCAAAAAAAGGTCAAATTCTTTTCAATGGCGAAAACATTAAAGAAATTGGCTACGACAACTACCATAGAAGAAACGTTCAAATTATCTTTCAAAATTATAATTTGTTAAATTATTTAAATGCTTACGATAATGTCTTAACTGCCATTTCAATTTCTGATCCAAAAAGAAAAATTAGCAAGGAGATGTTAGACGAATATCTAAATACATTCGGTATCGACAAGACAAAAGCTAACCGAAAAGTAAATAAATTATCAGGTGGTGAACAACAACGTGTTGCGATTGCTCGTGCCATTGCCTGTAATGGTGAAATAATACTAGCCGATGAACCAACAGGAAACCTAGACTACGATACTTCCTTAGCCATTATGAAACTATTTAGGCAATTAGTTGATGACTATGGCAAGACAGTTATTATGGTTACCCACAACAAAGAGCTGGCCAAGATGACTGATACCATTATCCATATAGATCAAAGAAACAAGAACATTTATGAATAAGCATTATTTTAAAAGAATACTCATATCAATCGCAACAAGAAGAAATGATTCTCTTTTATTACTTTTAATTATCTTTGTAATGAGTTTTTTTGTTATTGTATCCATCAGCATTTCTAGGCTTGGTCAAGGCATATCATCTACTGTGCTAAGTTCAATGAACATGAACATTTATATTCAAAATTTAGAAATTGAACAAATAAAAGTTAAAGGTTTTGGTGCTCTGGTAAATAAAACATTAATTAATCTAGAAGATAATATCAAAGAATTAGCCGAAAAAGAGGAAGCGAATTTTGAAATTTCTTACAGTAGTCAATTTAATACGAATTTTTATTATGCTCATATGGAAGATGACTATCCAAACGGTTTTGATGGATTCTATGACACACTTGTATATAGTGGCACAGGTATAGATGCATTTAACGAAGATGGTTTAGCTATCACAAAGGGTAGATACTTTAATGAAAACGAAGAAATGGCCGCACTCATTTTAAACAACACCTATATTAATAATGAAAAAGTGAATATTGGAGACATTCTTTCAATCGAAATAAACAATAGAATTTACGATTATCCAGTAGTAGGACTATTTGAAATTGATTATTCAAACAATACCATCAATAATAAAAAATTCTATAACGATGCAAAAGTTATCCTTTCTAAAAACAGTATGTTACAGCTATGCAATGATGCTAATATTGCGCCAAATATTTCTAGATTGGATTTTTCCTTTAAAAATGGATACCGCTATGAAGTATTAAAGGGCGAACTAGAAGAATGTATTCACGATACCATAAGAACAACTAGATTAAACGGAAGGCTTAAGAACAACTATATAGAATCAAACTATGATGAATATAAAAAACTAGTAGCGCCTTCTAATAATATGTCGATTCTTTATTCTATAATTTCAATAATCGTTTCTTTCATCGGTTGTTTATTGCTTATAAATATCATTGTCTTTTTAAACGATAAAAGACTTAAAGAATTCGCTATCTTACAATCTCTTGGACAAAGTAAAATATTGTCGATTATATCGTTCGCGATAGAAATCTTAATAATAGCCAACATCGCTATCACCATAGCTATACCAATAGGTATTAAAACAGCAAAAAATAGTTCCGATGAATTAATTAGAGAAAACCTTAAGATACAAGATAGACTAGCCTATATTAATAATAATCAAGAAGACATTGATATCTTTAAACAACAAAGTGAAATCTATAAAAACTACACTATAAGTATTGCTAGCGAAGACATACTCATTATCTATGTTGTAATTAATGGCCTAGTATTGCTTTCTTGCTTATATGTATTTATTTCTATTTCTAAAATTAGACCAAGAGTGTTGTTGACAAAATAGTCTACTCAATGCTAAAGAAATTAGAAAACACTAAAATGGCTGAAACCCTGTTTAAAGAGAATCAGCCATTTTTTATTGTCTCCAAAGACAATAAAAATCCTTTCGTAACACAAACCGAAAGGATAGCCCAATAGTTCTTTTAGTAGTTAACAATAAATTTACCAGGAGGAACCATTAAGCTCATTTAAATTTTACCACACACAAAAAGAAGCGCTGTCATTACGCTTCTTTCTTAGTTTTAGTTGCTTTTTTAACTGTAGACTTCTTAGGTGAAGTAGCTTCTTTCTTAGCTCTTGTAGTCTTAGTAGAAGTAGTCTTCTTAACAGAAGTTGTCTTTTTTACTTCACCCTCAATCTTAGTTCTCTTTTTTGGTGAGGATTCGTGTCCCTTCTTACCCTTAGTTTTACCGAGCTTAGTCTTTAACACAATACCTACAAATGGGGCAACAGTTAGCTTAATACTATTATCTAACTTATGGAAAGAAAGAGCCTTAGACCTAATTGCCTTGGCATTAACTTGACCACAACCACCATACTTCTCAGCTTCAGAGTTAATAACTTCAGTGTATGTACCAGCATAAGGCACACCTATTTGATAATTTGTATAGGAATTAGGAGTATTGTTAAGCAATGTAATGAAACAATAATCTTCATCATAACGATAATAGATATAAACAGATTGTTCCGCATTATCCGCATCAATCCACTTAAAGTAAGTAGGATCATAATCATACTTAGAGAAAGTATCATACTCACTATACATATGAGACAATTCCTTAACCAATAGCTTAAAGCCATTATGTAAAGGATAATCTAATAAGAACCAATCAAGTTCCTTGTTCTCATCAAATTCTCTAATAGTAGCGATATCATTACCCATGAAATTAAGTTTCTTACCAGGATGTGTATACATATATACATAAAGGTTACGACATTGTTTAAACTTATCCTCATAAGTACCCCACATCTTATCAACGATAGTCTTCTTAGAATGAACTACTTCATCATGAGAGAAAGGTAATAAGAATCTCTCAGAATAGAAATAAGCCATAGAGAAAGTTAAATCATTATGATGATACTTACGATAAATTGGATCCATCGCATAATACCTTAATGTATCATTCATCCAACCCAAGTCCCACTTATAGTCAAAACCTAGGCCGCCATCCTCAACTTTTCTAGTTACATTAGGGAAGTCAGTAGAATCTTCCGCAATCAACATACAATTAGGATGTAAATCCTTTAAATGATAATTGATACGTTTCACAAAACTTTGACCAGCAACATTCTCACCCAAGTCTCTATTACCATGATGATAAATGAAATGAGAAACCGCATCAAATCTTAAACCATCAATATGATATCTATCAATAAAGAAATTAGCCGAAGACATCAAATAAGAAACAACTGGACCACTTGCTAAGTCAAAGCACATAGTACCCCAATCAGAATGAGCTAAGTGATATTCTCTATATTCGTAACATGGTTCAAAGTCATAATTAATCAAACCATAACCATCATTCGCAAAATGCATAAACACAACATCAAGAATTACACCGATATTATTCTTATGACATTCATTAATTAAGTCCATCAAATCATAAGGAGTTCCATATCTACTTGTAGATGCAAAGAATCCTAAGCTTTGATAACCCCATGAACCATCAAAAGGATACTCGAAAATAGGCATCAATTCTAGATGAGTATAACCCATGTCCTTTAAATAAGGAACAAGATCATCCTTAATTAAACGATAAGTCTCGAATTCATTTTCATATTTCTTGAAACCACCCAAATGACACTCATAAATATTAATCTTCTCACTATAATTATTAGTTTGTTTCTTCTTATATGCATCATCACTAAAAGTATAGTAATCCAAATCATACATTACAGAAGCAGTACTTGGTCTTCTCTCACATCTATAAGAATATGGATCAAACTTATCAATCCAATAAGTATCATTCTTATAAATACGATAACGATATGAATAAATTGGCTCCATATCAGGAATAAAACCTTGCCAAACACCTCTTTCATCAATTCTTTCCAAAGGATAAAGACATGTAAACATATCCTTAGAAGTAAATACTTCTACCTTATGTGCATGAGGAGCCCAAACAGTAAATTCCATACCACCATCCTTGATATGAGAACCAAAAAGTTTGTAAGCCTCTAATTCATAACCCTCAAAAAATTTGTCATACTTTTTTAACATGTTTTAATACCTCATCATATAATTTTTCATATTTCAAAGAAACAGTCTTAAACGAAGAATCATACTTCATAGCGTTTCTTATTAACATCTTATAATCCTTTTGATTATCAAAATATTGACGATATGCATAATTAAACACAATCATCATATCCAAAGAATTAAATGGGGTAAACGAGAAACCTCTACCCGTTTTTTCATACTCATTATATGGTTCCACAGTCTCCAGTAAGCCACCTGTTTCCCTAACAAGCGGAAGCGTACCATAACGCATAGCGATAAGCTGTGAAAGACCACACGGTTCAAACAAAGAAGGCATCAACATCAAATCACAAGCCGCATAAACCTTATGAGCCAGTTCTTCGTTATAGACACAGAAATAACGAACACGACTTGGATACTCTTTCTCCATTATCCTAAAGGCATATTCATATTTGCTTTCACCAGAGCCAATAATAACTAGCTTAACCTTCTTCCTTAAGATTTGGTGATAAACATTCAACAACAAGTCAAAACCCTTTTGATTAGTAAGACGCGAAATAACACCAACCAACATATCACCATTATCATTTAGACCTATTGTCTCAAGTAATGCCTTCTTATTAAAAGCCTTACCCTTTAAATAATTGCTGACACTATACTTCTTATATAAATATTCATCCCTACTTGGATCAAACAAGTCATAATCAATGCCATTTGTAATACCAACAATATCATCTTTACGATATCTTAATATCTGATCTAGTCCTTGTCCTGAATATCCATTTAAAATCTCAGAAGCATAGACACTTGAAACAGTTGTAATCTTATCAGCAGTACAGATACCAATTTTCATGAAATTAAGTTCATCATTAAATCTTAAAGTACCATCAGTCCAATACTTATCATCAATCTCTAAATATTTGTAATAACGCTTACTATAGCTTCCTTGATAAATAAGATTATGGATTGTATAAATAAATTTAATTTTGTCTATAGCCTTAATATTGTTGTAACGATACTTGCATAACGCAGGAATCAAAGCCGTATGATAATCATTACAATGAATAATCTCAGGATACTTCTTTAATTCAACCATAAATTCGATTACGGCAATACTAAAAAACATGAAACGCAAAACGTCATCATCATAGCCATAAACATCTGATCTATTAAAATACTTATCATTCTCAATGAAATAATAAGTAACACCTTCATTGTCAAGTGTATAAAGATTTGCTTCATCGATTGATGAAGCAAATCTAATATTGATTGTTTTAACTAAAGATAACTTATCTAAATAATTATCCTTAATAAGTTTATGCAAAGGTAAAACGACACTGACACTATACTTGTCTATCGCCTTAGGTAATGCATAAGCTACATCAGCTAGACCGCCAGTTTTAATAAAAGGTAATGATTCGTACGCAACGTACAATACCTTCTTCATCTAGATACGGTCTCCCCTTTTAACATATAGAGGTGCATGTTCACTGCCATTTAAAGCCTTAATATGAGTTACAATCGCAAGTCTATCTACAACACACTTGTCCATCTTAACATTCTTATTAATAAGAGCATCAGGCATGATAATACTATCCTTAATTACAGCACCCTCTTTAACTACTACATTTCTACCAATAACACAATTTTCAACAGTACCCTCAATGATACAACCATTACCAACTACACAATTAGAAACATTAGAAGTCTTTGTATAAGTTGTTGGACAAGTATCATTAGTAGCTGTATAAATAGGCCAATCATCGCTAAAGATATTAGACAATTCTTTTTCATTCTTAATATCCATACTAGCCTTATAATATGAATTCAAAGTTGAAATACAAGCAGCATAACCAGTATGTAAATAACCACCAATCTTAAATACATCCAAACCATCAGCGATAATATCACTTAATGAATATAAAGAAGATGTAGATAAAGCTGCATAAATCATATCAATGAAAATCTTCTTAGACATGATATAAGTCTCAAGTGAAACCTTCGCACGCTTACCTTTACCTAGATTCTTATCAATATTTGTGATTACCTTATTCTCATCAATTTCCAAAGTATCACACATTAAGAAATCTTCATTAGCTGTATTTACATTTTGATATAAAACAGTAATATCATTCTTAGACTCAATATGATAATCAAGCATCTTAGAGAAATCTTGAACATAAATGAAATGAGAAGGAGCCAAAATTACATAAGGTGAATTGTCTTCCTCAAAATACTTCAAATTAGCCATCAAACTAGCTACATCAGTATTATAAATTTCATTAGGAATAGGCTTCTCACCATGAAGAATTCTAATATGACCTCTTTTAGTATTGATATTATAATCAGTGCGCTGAATATGTTGAATAGTAGAACGAGGTCTATTCTTAACCTGTACTTCAATATTATTAACGCCAGAATTTGTTAAATTAGATAAGATAAAGTCAATAATACGATATCTACCCATAAAAGAAGTAGCTGAAATTGGACGATAATCTTCAATTCCTTCTACATGAACATAACTTGGTTCAATATTAATGATACCTAAAGCTCTCTTACTCATTATTCAACCTCACTTACTACTTTTTTAGTAACCAAAAGAATCTTATCTGACTTAGGATCACCAAGAGTCACACCATCAGGAATCTTAACACCATCTTGTACAAGACATCTATTCAAATGAACATTCTTACCAACTTTTACATCATTCATGATTACAGTATCCTTAACAACAGCACCCTCAGAAATCTTAGAATTTGTGAAAAGTACCGAATGTTCTACCTCACCATCAACAACACAACCCTGAGTAATATAAGCATTCTTAACCTTAGCCTTAGAACTAATTAATTGCGGAGTAGCCAACGCATCAGATGTATAAATCTTCCACTCATTATCATATAAATTCAATTCACTTGTATGATCCAACAAGTCCATATTAGCTTCCCAAAGAGAATCGATAGTACCAACATCCTTCCAATAACCCTTGAAACGATAAGCTTGTAACTTCAAACCAGCGGCCAAATAAGCAGGAATAATATCCTTACCAAAGTCATGATTAGACTCATTATTCTTCTCATCGGCCTTTAGATACTTTCTTAAAGTCTTATAAGAGAAAATATAAACGCCCATTGAGGCTAAGTTAGACTTAGGATTAGCAGGCTTCTCCTCAAACTCAACAATCTCATCGGTATCATTACAATTCATAATACCGAAACGGCTTGCTTCCTTCATAGGAACTTCCATAACTGCGATAGTAGCCTCAGCCTTAGTCTCAATATGCTTAGCCAACATCCTCTCATAATTCATCTTATAGATGTGGTCACCTGAAAGAATCAATACATATTCAGGATCAGCATCATCCAAGAAATCGATATTCTGGGTAATCGCATCAGCAGTACCACGATAAACATCTAGATTAGATTCATCTTTTTCTCTTGGAGATAAAGCATAAACGCCACCACCATTCATATCAAGACCCCATGTATGTTCATGAGAAACATAAGATCCAAGTAATGTTGATTCATACTGCAACAAAACACCAACTGTCTTAATATTAGAGTTAGCACAGTTTGAAAGCGCAAAATCGATAATACGATACTTACCACCAAAATGGACAGCAGGCTTAGCGACTGTCTTAGTTAAATCAAACAATCTTGAACCTCTGCCCCCAGCAAGTATCATCGCAACCATTGAATTATTATTCATAACAACAAATACCCCTCGTATAACTATTATATTACCAAATGTAAGCGTTTACTATTTATTTAGTTATCAAAATGCTAAAAGCTTTAATTTTTAACACGCTACGTTTGTAATTCACAAAACCACTATCATCAAAAATTACTTCATGCTCACTCTCGTCATTATAAACATGATCAAAAATACATGGATTAATATAGATAGTCAAATCCCCTAGTTTATAGATCAAAACCTCATAATAATCTATAAATTCAACACTTGTATCTTCCCTAGTAAACTCCTTATAAGTCTTTCTCAAAAGACACAAGTCACTAAAATACCTGGCAACATCTAAATAATTATTCTTACGATGCCAATCCAACATATTGATACTATCATCCAAATTATAGGTATTATCAATACCATGCTTAGTACGCAAGAACTCCTCACCTGAATTAATAAAAGGAATACCCCTAGCAATCATCACAAGAGCCATAGACAACTTACAGATTCTTGTCACCATCTTCTCATCGTCAAAGAATCTAGATACCTTATCATAAACCGTATAATTATCATGACACTCGATATAATTAATAGTCTGATTGATATTTAAACCATACTCATAAGAACCACTCATTACCCTCTTAACACGATCTCTAGCATCAACATAACCTAGCATATAAGCATTCTTATCATCGATATAGTTTCCTCTAATTGTTCTTCTAAAATCATCATTAAAGAAAGCCACACCTTCAAGCTTATAAGCATTCTCCTTAATAGCACGATACTCAAAGGGAACGATATCACCCATGTTCCAACCTTCACCATACATCAAGAAATCAGGCTTTAATTCCCTAGCTGTATCTCTAATTGCCTCAATGGTCTCAATATCAAGAATGCCCATTAAGTCAAAACGATAACCATCCAAATCATAGATATCAATGAAACGCTTAACCAACAATTTCAAATATTCTCTTGTAAAGAAAGCCTCAGTCCTCACTTCATTACCACAATATGAGGCATTACCAAGCTTACCATCCTTATATCTAAAGAAATAATAAGGAAGCATATTAGCTAAATTAAAAGACTTAACATTATAGACATGATTAAACACCACATCAAAAGTAACACCCATACCATATTTATGACATAAGCTAATAAAATCTCTCAATTCATTAATCTGTTCATAAGGCTCCTTACCATAACAATAAGCCTGATGAAGACTATTATAGGTCAAAGGATTATAACCCCAGTTATAATCACTATGATCTAAATCAAACGCAAAAATAGGCATAAGCTGAACATAAGTTATCCCTAGTTTCTTCAAATAATCAAAGCCAACAGACTCACCATCAAGCCTTGCCCCCTGTTCACACATGCCCTTAAAAGTTTGAGGATACTTAAAACTCACACTATCACTTGTAAAGTCTCTAACTGAAGTCTCATAAATAATAGGTGTATCAATATGCTTCAAAGACACCTTATCATACTTTAATTTATTCCTATCAACTACATAAGAATTCTTATGATCCTTATCAGCATAAGAAAAAGGATCAGTAAACGCATAGACACTTTCCCTTAAAGTAGAATAATGATAAAAGTGACCACTCAAGTTCCTATCAAAAGAAAGCTCAAAAACACCCCTACCTACATAGTTCATCTTATGAATGACATTATCAAGATGTAAAATAGCAGTCTTGCTTAAAGGAGACCACAATCTAAAGGTGGTCTTATTACCTTCCACAAAAGAACCTAGTGTATTTAAATCAACACGATATTCTTCATCAAACCTTTCGGTTTGCACAATAAAACGGAACTTAATCTCAAAAGGAATACCATCAAGAAGAACCATATAACGGTTCAACTCATTGAAATCCTCTTCTAAATGAAGATAAACATAATCAACATCATCAGAGATATTAAACTTAACCTCGGTATTATTGACTAGCAATTTTAGATTCTCAGTCAAAGCCAATTCAGACTTCCTAACACTAATCAAACGATAATCATCTAAATAAAAACTAGCCATTATTCTTAAGTTCCCTCAATCTTATATTAACCGCAACAGAATCAATGATAGCTTTAACTAATTCTTCAGCAGCTGAACCTTCACTATAGTCAGCTGCAAGCATATAGTCAGCTCTTTTTTCATCCTGTAGTTCCTTAGCAATTTTTTCCTTTGCCTGTTTAGAACCATAGACCGCCACTGCGCTGCCGCCCTCTTCTCGCATCACCAGCATGCTAGGAACATCAGTAAGCCCATCACCAAAGTAAACCATATTACTAAAAGGCACATACTTATCCTCTTCAGGCGTCTTTGTGTTCAAATCAAGATCATTAGTCTCATCAAAAACACCCTTATTGATTCTAAATAAATACTGAGTCTTTGTAGTATAATTCACTACCCTACTTGGCCAAACAGGCTTATCATTTTCATCATAAGTATAGCTACATGCATATACTTTCTTAAACTTATCAGCGATACTTGTTCCCATGATCATTTCTCTAATACCGCTAGAAACAATGAAATGTTCTACTTCAATTCCCTGTTTCCTACCATATTCATTAACACGATCAAACCAAGTATCCACACCCTTATAAAGTTCAATAAAAGCACCCTCATCAACCAACTCTTTCTTAGTCAAAGCAGGATTTTTCTTTACCATCAAATGCATATAAGACAAGATACCATCCATATTAGATGCATACTTATCCCTTTCAGACTCAGCCCAAAAGCTACCAGTCTCCTTATAACCAAGCTTTCCAATATAATGGAACTCTTGCATATCAATTGGCGATAAAGTCTTATCAAAATCGTAAATAAGAGCGACTTTCCTATAATCCATAAACTAAGCCTCGTTTAAATTCTTAATAGCCTCGATATAGATTTCAACTTGCTTCTTAAATTCCTCAATGCTTAAAGATTCATTGGCATCATGAATATGATTCTCTTCCTCATTAAAGGCGCAACCAAACGCAATGATATTATTCATACTCTTAGCATAAGTACCACCACCAATGGCAATCATATCTCTTTGATCATCAACAATTGATCTATAAGCCTTCAATAAAGATTGAACTAACTTAGAATTCTTATCATAGTATAAAGGATTGATATTGTAGTCTAATCTAATACCACAATCATCAGCTACTGCCTTATTTAATACTTCTGCAATCTCCTCGTCTTTTCTAGTAATAGGGAAACGAATATCCAAAGTACATTCTACATTATCACCATTCTTGCCAATCACACCCAAGTTAACACTAGAATTAGTCTCATCCTTAAGTGCATCCAAACCTAATGTCTCACCATGTAACTCTAGACCAATATATTTATGAATATAATCAACGAATGGATCATGGAAATCAGCTACATATAAAGCTTCCATTAAATGATTAATCGCATTAACACCAGCATCAGGTAAAGAAGCATGAGCTGCAACACCTAATACAGTAACAGTATTACCATCAACACTATATTCGATATTATGTTCCTTCATGAAACTATCAAACTTTGCGACATCGTAACTATTTTCAGGAAGAGTGCATACTACCTTATTACATACAACATTATCAGCTTGGCCACCCTTAATATCGATAATATTTGACTTACCAATAATAAAGCCACCAGCCATACCCTTTTCAGCATAAATACCAGGGAACTCGCCATCTGGAGTAAAGCCCAAATCTACATGACCCTCTTTTTCAACATAATGTTCAATACAAGCAGAACCTGATTCTTCATTACAGCCAAGAATCAATCTAACTCTCTTCTTAAATTCATAACCTGTATCTAATAGATATTTCATAGCGTACATACTTGCAACAGCTGCACCCTTATCATCGGAAACACCTCTACCATATAAACGATCGCCCTTTTGAACTACTTCAAGTGGATTGCTGTCCCAACCTTCACCAACAGGAACAATATCAAGGTGAGCCAAGATACCAATTACTTCTTCACCTTGACCAATTTCACCATAACCTGCATAGTAATCAACATTCTTAGTATTGAAACCCTTAGCAGCCATAAGCTCTAAAGCCTTATCCAACACTTCACGATTAACACTACCAAAAGGCTTCACATCATCAGAGTATACTGAATTATAACTAACCAAAGTCTTTAAATCAGCAAGCATGTTCTCATAATTTTCTTCTACAAATTTCATTATTAATTCTCCTTTACTATAAGTCCTACAGGACAATGATCGCTACCGTAGATATCATCATAAATAAGTGAATCTTCTACCTTTTCCATAAATCTTTTAGAAACTACAAAATAATCAATACGCCACCCTATATTCCTTTCTCTAGCTCTTGTACGATACGACCACCAAGAATACTTAACATCGCTAGGATACAAGTAACGATAGGTATCCACAAAACCTGCATCCAATAAACATGTAAACTTTTCTCTTTCTTGGTCTGAAAAGCCAGCATTAAAGTGATTGTCATCAGGATTTTTTAAATCTATCTCATTGTGAGCCACATTCAAATCACCTGTATAAATAACTGGCTTAATCTTATCTAATTTTACCAAATGCTTACGCAAATCATCTTCCCACTTCATACGATAATCAAGTCTTTTTAGACCATCCTTAGAATTAGGAACATAAGCACACACAAAATAGAATGAAGGATATTCCAGAGTAATAACTCTACCTTCTTTTGGATGATCATCACCCTCAATATCATAAGTTACTGACAATGGTTTCTCTTTTGTAAGCACCATCGTACCTGAATAACCCTTCTTCTCAGCACAATTCATATAACGGTAGTAACCATCAAAGTTATAGTTTAATTGTGCTTCCTGCATCTTAGTCTCCTCAAAGGCCATAATATCAGGATTCTCCCTAGCCATAAAAGCCAACAAATCACCCTTGCCTAAAATAGCCCTAAGACCATTAACATTCCAATTTAAAATCTTCATTAAATCTCCTGAGTAATCTTGCCCAAATAAATTAATTCATCAGCATCTAAATAAGGAGCCAAAGTATGATAAACAGTCTTATGATACTCATTAATCAAATTAATTGTCTTCTTATCCAAATATCTCTTATCAATAAGTCTTAAATCAAAAGGAACCATAGTCAAAGTATCAAAACGCATAAATTGACCATACTCATTTAATTCATCCTCAACTGCTAGTAACATATTCTCACAACGAATACCATACTTACCCTCTAGATAAATACCAGGCTCATCAGAAACAATATTGCCCTTTCTAATCGGAACCTCTTCACTCTTACCCAAAGTATGCATATAACGAATATTAGGTGGTGCCTCATGGACTGATAAAACATGACCCACACCATGACCTGTGCCACATCTATAATCAATACCTAATTCCCAAATATCTTTTCTTGCTAAGATATCAAGTTGAAGACCACTTAAACCCTTCATAAACTTAACACTACTTAAATTAAACATTGACTTTAAGACGGTAGTGAAATGTTTCTTTAGTTCATCACTTACCTCACCTACACAAATAGTTCTTGTAATATCAGTAGTACCCTCTTTATATTGACCACCTGAATCAACCAAGATAATACCCTCATTATGTAATGCACTATTATTCTCTTCAGTAGGCGCATAATGCATCATAGCCGCATTGGCATTATAGGCAACAATTGGATTAAAACTTAAGTCAAAGGCCTTATATGACAATCTAAATTCATTAAGCTTATTAGCCACAATATATTCATTCAATGTTTCCTTATCAGTTTCATCCAACCACTTTAAGAAACGAACCATGGCCACGCCATCATAAATATGAGCTAACTTAGAATTCTCTATTTCAACATCATTCTTCATTGACTTCATCTCCTCAATAACAGATAAACAGTCAACAATTCTATTATGTTTACAAATTAAAGAATAAGTCTCATAGTTTACCTTAGTCTTATCTAGCAATACCACTTCATTCTTTAAAGTCTTCAAGAAATCATAATAAGCATCATAAGGTCTAATAATAATGCCATCTGCATATAACTTATCTAATAATTCTTCACTCAATCGCTCTAAGTTAATAAAGAAATAAACATCATTCTTATTAAAAACTAAATAAGCCAAGAACACTGGAGTACAAAGAATATCATTACCCCTTAGATTCAAGATATAAGAAATAGACTCAAGATTATTCACAATATGAGTCTTACCATCAAGAATATACTTAACATTATCTAGTTTCTTCTTACGACTAAGTCCTGTATATTCAACGCCAAGCTCATACACCAAATCAGTTGATAAACTAGTCCTATTCTCGATAATAGATGAATAAATATCTTTACTTACAATTTCAAAATCATTTAATTCTCCAGCGAAGTTAATACTAGTTCTCTTACCATCTAAGCCAATAACCTTGCCAGCATAATTCTTCTTAATAAATTCAATTGGTTCTAGTGCATTTGCAGTGCCAAGTTTTACTACTTGTACATCGTTTGGTAGGCATTGTTTCTCAGCTTGAATATGATAACGACCATCAACAAAAATATAAGCATTCTCTAAATCTACCAATAAAGTAGCTAAAGATCCGCTAAAACCACTAAAGTATTCGATTGTCTTAAAATACAAAGGAACATACTCTGACATATGATAGTCAGAAGTATTCAAATAATAGACATCAATATTGTTGTCTTTCATCTGCTCCCTAAGAGCATCAATTCTTACATTTCCCATCAAGAAATTACTTCCTCTCTAATGATTTAATTCTAGCATAAATAGTGCGTTATTGACCTATTTAGGATATAATTATGCGGTATGAAAAGAAATGATATTGATGATTTAACTCCTTATCAAAAAAGGAAGAAAAACAGCACATTAAAGAATACAAACAAGAGGGCGCCTAAAGCTAACGATGAAGACGCTAATCTTGCGGTGGAAGAAAGCAAGGATGTCAAATCTAATTCTAAGAAAAAGACTTCTAGCACTAAGAAAACTTCTAAACCTAAGAAGAAAGAAGAGCCAACAGTTACAAACGACAAAGAGGAAACAAAGGACGAAAAGTCTACACCTATAGTTGAAGATACCGGGCTCGAATCTGATGGGCTCGAATCTGGGCTCGAATCTGATGGGCTCGAATCTGAACCTAAGATGCCTTCTATCTTTATAGAAGAAAAGAAAATAGAAGAACCTAAAGAAGACAATTCTTCTAAAAGGCCTAAGGCTAAGACAATCACTAAAGTATTCGCAACAATCACATGTATTATCGCGATTATTGGAATACTAGGCGGTATTGGTGCTATTATCTTTGCCAACAAACTATTAGAGGGTAAACCAGAATTCGATAGAACAAAGCTAGAATCACAAGAATCTAGTGTTATCTATGATATGAATGGCGATGAAATTGTAGAACTTGGTTTATATCTAAGAGAAAACATCGAATATGATGATATGCCAAACAGCTTAGTAGATGCTTTCTTATCAATTGAAGACTCAAGATACTTCGAACACTTTGGCTTTGATATCCCACGTTTCACTAAGGCGATCCTTGAAAATATCAAATCAGGAGGCTTTGGACAAGGTGGATCTACCATGACCATGCAACTGGTTAAAAACTCTTATTTCCAAGTAGATGCCGATGGTGAATCTACTATGGCAGCACACAAGGGTATGAGTGGTGTTCAAAGAAAGATGCAAGAAATCGTACTAGCTATCGAAGCTAACAAAGAAGTTAGTAAGAAAGATATCTTAGCACTATATATCAATAAGATTAACTATGGTAACAACATCAGAGGCGTTCAAAAGGCAGCTCAATACTACTTCGGCAAGGACGCAAGTGAACTAGGACTTGTTGAATCAGCTTTCTTGGCTGGTATCATCAACGCTCCAAATAACTATAATCCTTATAACGAACTATATAAGCATGATGAATCTTATATTTATTTAAATTCAAATATTACTTATCTTGAAAATGCTCAAAAAAGAACTGCTGAAGTATTAGACTTGATGGCATATCATGGCTATATTACTAAAGAAGAAGCAGCTCTTGCCAAGACTGTTAAAATTGAAAATTTATTAACCGGTGTTGCCAAGAAGTTTAATTCATATAGCCAATATTACCAAGACTATATTGATGCAGTAATCGAAGAGGCAACTGAGGTTACTGGTAAGAATCCATATACAACTTCAATGCATATTTATACAGCGATGAACCCTTATATGCAGGAAGTTCTATATAACATTGAAAACGAAAAGACTGATTTAAAATATTCAAATGATCTTGAACAATCAGCTCTTACTGTATTAAATAACCAAACTGGTGAACTAATTGCCTTGGGTGGTGGCCGTAATCAAGCACAATCAGCTCGTCAATTTAATAGAGCTACAAGCTCTTACTTACAACCAGGCTCATCAATTAAACCAGTAATTGAATATGCCCTAGCCTTCGATAGACTAGGTTGGTCTACAGCTCATACAATTACCGATATGCCATACTACCTATATGGTGGCAATGTCCTTATCGCTAATGCAGGTGGACAAGGTTATACAGGTGATATGTTAATAACTGAGGCTATTGCACGTTCTTTAAATACACCAGCTGTTCAAACATTACAAGCCGTAATTAAAGAAATTGGTGAAGATGGTGTTAAGGAATATTTAAGAGAAATTGGAATTACAAGAAATCTAGATACTTTTGACCTTCAATGGGCAATTGGCGGTAATACATGTCTTGTTACTCCAGTACAATTAGCTGCAGCTCATGCAATATTCATGAACGATGGCTATTATATAAAACCACATACTATTCAAAAGATTGTCTTCCAAGACGACAGTGAATATGTAAGTGATACAAAGGGTACTCAAGTAATCTCAAGTGCTGCAGCCTATATGACAGCTACATGCCTTGAATACAACGTCTCTGGACCATATTACAATAATATGCAGATATTAAAGAGAAAATATCCAGTATACGCTAAAACAGGTACTACCGACTGGTCAACAAGTGGTAGAGCATATGGTATCCCTACTGGTGCTCCAAAAGATATGTGGCTAGTATGCCAAAACTCAAACTTCACAATTTCTATCTGGCTAGGCTTTGATAGAGCTGAAGTTGGTTCTTACTTCACAACAAGTGAAGATATGGCTAACTTAAAAGGTAGAATTGGTAGATATATCTTAAACGAATTAGATGAGAATGTTGAAGGAAATACTAAAGGTGTACAAAGACCTGATGATGTATCTGATGTAACTATTGTCAAAGGTGCTTATCCATATTGTGCACCAGATGGAGGGCACGAAACAGTTAAAGGATTAATTAAGACAAGTGCTCTTAAGAAAAACCCATTAACAAGTGTTTCTTCAGTATTAGCTAACCTTCCTGTTAAAGAAAACGCTAATGGTGGTTTAAACGCTACTGGTTCTAAGACAGACGATGGCAGAATTGTAGTTAACTTCTATTCGGGTGGTTACTTCTGTTCTAACGGACAACAAGATTTAACAGCTACTAATGTCTTTGGAAAAACAACCAACGCAACAGGTAGATGTTACTTCCCTCATTACCAACAAAGTGGTTCTAGCTCCGTATATGGTGAAGTTACTCTATATAAAGATGGTGAATACTTCTCTAGTTCTTCTGGTGAAGGATCGGCTGAATTCTTTGATGTAGGAGATGGAAACTTTAGAGCTTGTGTATACGCAAATGATCAAGAATCTTGCACCGATATCAATTAAGACTAAATGGTGACTTATTACTAGTTACCATTTTTTTTATTCTCAATAACACGATATTATCAATTCGTCCTTCCCTTCATTATCATTTTGCAAAACGCCAATGATAAAAGAAGGATATGACATTGGAATTATACCCAACATCTTTTATTTTGTTTAAACCTAATTTCTAGGTATTTCTTAAGAATCAGTCTCTTGTTAAATATATGAGGTTTAAACATAATTTCTTTTTTGAGATACAACTCTATATTAAAGATTAAGAGAAACAAAATTATTCAATTATCAAACAGGTAATTGGGAATATACTAAAAAATCTCGGATTTTACTCCGAGATTAGTTTATTTAATTAATGTACATCTCATATAACTAGGAGTACCATCCTGTGTACCACCAGTATCAGAAACAAAATATTCCCATGTCCCGTTATAAGTTAATGTACGAGACCACTTATCATTAATAGTAAGTTTCCAAGTACTATCACCATCATATGTATAGTTTCCATTATCTGAACCGCCAGAAGAATAGTTGGCGTAAAAGGTATTGTTTTCATTTAAAGTAAAGGTATAATTACATCCACTTTCAATGCTTAAACAACAAGAATATGTTTTTGGCCAGTTATTAACAGGATTACTGTCAAGAACTGTAACATCATCTTCTAGGGTAGTAGACCATTCGCCTTTTTTGAATGTAACGGATAATTTGCCTGTATCCTCATCAAAGGTTGTTGTGTGGCTTACGCCTTCATCTTCATGGATGTATTGTTCTAAATCATAGCCAACATACTTATCAACCTCGATATGGCGATCAATTGAAACTTTTGGTTCATTAACCTGTACTGGAATATTAATATTCTCAGTTTTATCGCCCTTAGTTACAGTGATAACCATTTCGTTATCTTTAATTTCATAATCAACAGTAGCGTTTTTATCTAAATCTTTTAAATAAACAGTTGGATCTAACTTTTCAGTGGCATCAATCGTAACGGTTTCACCATCGGCTACATTACTAGTAGCTAAATTACCACAACCTGTTAGTAATAGCGATAATGCACAAACGCATAATAATTTTTTATTCATCTAAAATGCTCCTTTAATACTTCATCATTATAGCAAGCTTCAACAAAAGATTAGAAAATTTAAAAAGTGATTATCAGGTTGGAAACAACTAGATAATAACTCATAGATGCTTTCACTTTATAGTATCAAAATAAAAATCCCCTCATATATATTTAACTGGTAGGAAAAACAAATACGAAAGGATAATTAGATTTTTCATTAACAACTATTTCTTACAAAATTTATAAATCGTCTTAACCAATAACTTCTCATCAATAGGTTTAGACAAATGAGCATTCATGCCTGCCTTCAAACTTCTTTCAACATCATCCTTAAACGCATTAGCACTCATCGCAATAATAGGTGTATCAATGCCCATTGCCCTCAATTGTCTTGTAGCCTCAAGGCCTCCCATAACAGGCATCATAACATCCATCAAGATACAATCGTAAGTTCCCTCTTTTAGCTTATCTAAGGCCTCTTTACCATTGATTGCACAAGTTACTACTATTCCTACACTCTCTAACATAAACGTTGCGATTTCCCTGTTTATTTCATTGTCTTCGACAACCAAAACATGTAAACCACCAACATCATAATTTTCTTCTTCAACCTCTTTTAAAGCACTTTTGCCTAAATCAAAAGGAAGCTCTACTACGAAAGTTGTGCCCTTATCAACCACGCTACTAAAACCAATCGAACCACCCATCTTATCAACCAGTTCCTTAGTGATAGCCATACCCAAACCTGTACCCTCATAAGTACCTCTAGAAGTATTTCCCTCTTGGGCAAAAGGCTTAAATACATTCTCTTGGAATTCATTAGACATACCAATGCCAGTATCAGCACATTCAAACTTTAGTAATATCTTATTTCCAGGACAAAGTTCTTCACTTAAAGTAATATTGATAGAACCCTCTTTACGATTATACTTAACCGCATTATTAATAATATTCTGGAAAATTTGAGCCAAATGTAAAGGAGAACCTATCAAATCATTATATTCAATTCTAATATCACTAGTAATTGTAATATCTCTTTCATTTGCCCTTACCTTAGTAATATCAATCGCATTATTAATAATCTTATCTAACTTAAACGGATTATGGTCCAAAGTTATTTCACCAGACTCTAGCTTATTCATATCCAATACATCGTTAACTAAACTTAACAAGAAACCAGAGCTCTCATAAATCTTATTAAGACAGTCATCAATCTTTTCCTTATTATCTTCATTATCTTTGGCAATCTTTACAAGACCCCTAATACCATTGATAGGAGTTCTAATATCATGAGACATTCTTCTTAAGAAAGAAGTCTTAGTGACATTAGCCCTTTTTTCTTGATCAAGCGCATTAACCAAACGCTTGTTATAATCCATTTCCTTTTCCTTCTCACTTGTCTTATCAAGCCACAAATAAATAACCTTATCTATAACCCCATTATCATTTCTAAGTGGGAAACAAGTAACATCAAACCAATGGGCCACATGTTTAAAAGTCTTAGTCACATAAGGTTGATTTTTTAAAACCTTCTCACAATGTCTAAAATCTAAAAATTCATGATACTCATCATTTCTTTTACCAGCATAGAAAGAATCCAACATCTTACAAAGCATTTTATCCGCATCACTAATACCATTATAAAAACCTGCAATATTACCCTTATCATTCACAAACTCATAAGTATTTTTATTAACATCAATAAAAATAGCACAATAATAAATACTACTTATCGACTCGATAATACTCATTTGTTTACGCTCTTTTTCTAAATTCAAAACCTCTTTCTTGTGTTTAGATAATGTAGCCAAATAATACACCACAAGCAACAACAAACCAACGATAAAAGGAGCACTAAAACGTGCCAAATTAACCGTTTTACTTGGATAGAAAACATAATAATCATATGTAGACGTTCTATTACAAATGCCAAACCAAGAAGTACCATCCATTCTTAGATAGATAAAACCATGGTCATTAGAAATCAAATCAAGATTCTCATAAGAATTAAGCTTCAAAACCAAAGGCGAATAATCACCTACACCACTAGTTGCGATTACTTTTGAATCCTTAGCGACAGCCAAAATACCATCATAATTAAAATTAAAACCATCAATCAAATTAGATAAATTATCATCAGAATCCAAAATATCCTTACAATAATTCACAATCGCAAGCTTATCTTCTTCAAAAGACAAAGCTACCACATCATAAGCCATCCCGTCTTTTTTATAATTAGACGCAAAGACCTTAGTTGGATAATCAAAAATCGCATCAATATTACTATTTAAAGAAAGAATACCATCAGGTAATTCTTTACCATATTGAACCAACACATTATAGTCTCTATCCACAATAGAAATACCAGTAATATGTTGAACGCTTAAATAATCCTCAATCCAAGATAAATCACTACTACTATGATATCTATCCACAAACTCAATCGATTTGCCAATCAAACGAGTCTCGCTCTTAGTCTTATTAACATCCAAATATTCATCATACGAAGTAACTTGTTTCTTAGCATAATCAATAGTATCATTAGCCGTCTTTGAAATATTAGACATCGCAATAGCATTACTTATAAAAAACGTGAGCAAACAAATCACAAAACCAATAAACAACGGCAAATAAACTCTTCTTCTCTTATTCATTGCCATCCTCCAATGTCATATCACTTGTATAACTATCGACAATTCTTTTAATAGTTCCATCATTTCTCATTTCATGCAAAGTATTAGCCAACAAAGTTAAAAAACTTTGATCATAGTCCTTCTTAAACGCAACACCCAACATGGAAGTTAGAATACTATCATCCAAAAAACGATAGTCACCACTACCCCTAACTAAAGTTTTTATAGCCAACTCATGACCTGCAATCGCATCAACATAACTTCTTTGAATACTAGTAAATACTTCATTAATAGTTGAAAAAGTATATAAATAACGAATATCACTCAATTCCTCTTTATTCTCAAAAGCCCACTCAGCCTTACTAGTAGCCTGTACTCCCACGATCTTATCCTTTAAATCAGCCAAGGAATTAATATCACTACCCTCTTTAACCATAACAACCTGATTACTGAAAAGATAAGGACCAACCCAGGCGTAAAGCTCTTCTCTATCATTCATAGAAAAACCGCCCCAAAGACAATCAATCTCGCCCTTTCTTAGATACTCATCCTTATTTTGCCACTCAATACGCTTAAAAACAGGAGTATAACCCATTCTTTTAAAAGCTTCCTTAGCGATATCAACATCAATACCCTTCATCTCACCATTTTCCAAATAGGAAAAAGGCTCAAATTGATCACTACCAATGACAACCTCACCCTTACTGTTATCTTTTTTAACAGTATTACAAGCACATAATATAAATAATGCTAAAACAACAGTAACAAACTTCCTCATTACTTAGCCATCTCCTTTTGTAACCAACCACTAAAGTGATAGTAACAACCTGTAAACACCGCAGCCAAAATCCAAGTTAAACTATAACCCCAACCTATCATACTAATATCCCTTGTAGTCTTTAACACAATAGCCAAATAAATCTGTCTAATAACTACAAACGCCATAATAGATGTAAACATAGGCACAAAGCTTCTACCACTCGCCCTTAGAGCACCAGAATATACTTGATGGAAACATAGGGCAAAATAGAAAGGACACATGATTCTAATAAAAGTAGCACCAGCCTCAATAACATCCTTGTCACTATTAAAGATTCCGATACAAGAATCCGCAAAAGTCATAACAATTACGCCCAAGACAATAACAGTAGCCAAAGACATAATCAAAGTAGCCCTAATACCTTGTTTTACACGATCATACTTCTTAGCACCAAGGTTTTGTGACACAAACGTTGTGATTGCCAACATAAAACTATTAACAGGCAAACCCAAGAAATTATCAAACTTATTAGCGCTTGAAAAACCAGCCACCGCAGCACTACCAAAGCCATTGATATAATACATAACCATGACATTAGAAACAGAGACTACCATGCCCTGCAAACCAGCTGGAACACCCACAAAGACTATTTCTTTTAAAATACTTAAATGAATCTTTAATTTTTTAAAAATCAATTGATACTCACTCTTATTCTTGCACAAGATATACAAAACAAGAACCATCGCAAAAGCCTGACAAATAATAGTCGCCAAAGCTGCACCAACTACTCCCAACTTAATAACTCTTACAAACAATAAGTCTAAGAACACATTAATTATTGAAGAAACAATAAGAATAAACAAAGGCGCTTTCGCATTACCAACTGATTGTAAAATACCAGTACCTGCATTATACAAAGTCACAAACACATTGCCCAAGAAATAAGTCTTCAAGTAAGCATTAGCACTATCAAAACTATCACTAGGTGTATTCATCATCTCTAATAGCTTAGGTGAAATTAAATAGCCAAAAACAGATAAGAAAATTCCAAACAATAACGAGAACATCACAAAAGTATGCACTGCCTTAGAAACATTCTCCCTATCTCTTGCCCCATAATACTTAGAAACAATAACACCAGCACCTGTTGCCAAACCCTGGAAAAACGCAATCATCAAATTAATAATTGGCGTAGAAGTTCCAACAGCTGCCAAAGCATGCTTACCAACAAAGTTACCAACCACAAAAGAGTCGATAGCGTTATACATCAATTGAAAGAAATTGCCCAACAACAACGGTATCGAAAACAACAAAATCTTCTCAAATATATTCCCCTCGGTCATTAGACCACTCTTCTTACGTAAAATCATGTG